>MKWU01001825.1_pt1 | contig 34907 bp, 29 predicted proteins | sample 809101 | NCBI WGS metagenome assembly MKWU01 (sample SAMN05860141, study PRJNA318959) | sponge metagenome | host: Aplysina aerophoba | place: Slovenia: Piran, Adriatic Sea, Gulf of Piran | collected 2013-05-07
CTGGGCAGACTCTGGTGTCGGATCCAGCAGCGTAAGGGCTGAAGTAATGCGCACCCGGCTCAAGTCGGCTGTTCGGGCGCGTCACCCACAGGATGTAATCCGTCACGTGCCCCGACACGCAGCCGATTTCGAAGGACAGCGTCGTGTTCGTCGCCGAACTCAGTACCTCCGACAGCATCGGCGTGGCGGGATCCGGGGGGAATGACCCCTCCCAATGGAGTTTCACTTCGACGGGCTCCGAGGGGGTGGTCTCCCACACGGCGCCAGTAGTGTAGTGGTACGCTTGGTTTACTCTGCTATGCGCTCTATAGCGTTCTCCATCCAGGTACAGGGCAAACTCTTCGAGCGGTGGCAAGTCGCCGTTGCTCGTCTGCGGCTCCACCCGGACCGATTGGCCGTCGTATTCGATGGCCTCGACCGTGTACGTCTTGCCCCTGAATACAAAGCTCCTGTTGCCGGAGAGTCCCTCGGAGCAGTTGTCTAATGCACCGTGGTCGTTGCAACCCTTATATGTTGTACTGACGTTATTTTGTGTCACAGTCGCCACATCTACCGTCAGCTTGGACTCCCAGGCGGTGTAGGGTTGTGCGGCAGCCGGCGTGGTGGCGGCCAGCAGCGCGCCGAGCAGCAACGCGAGGGCGGGGAGGAAGAGGCGGGCGCGGGAACGCCCGGGGCGCGGCTCAGGCCTGCGCGCGGCGTCTGCGGATGTGGAGGGAGCCGGTCTGCGCGCGCCGGCCTCGCGCCGGGCGCACGTCATGGCCGCTGGGCCGCTGGGCAATTATACACCGCAGATGCGGCGGCCGGTGTCAATGGAGACGGGACAGGGGCACCGCCGCGACTCTCGTTCGTTTCCTCGAAGTGCATGCGCGTACTCCCTGAATCAGGTGGTGTCGGTCGGACGGAAATATCCACACTCGAGCTTAGCAAAGTGATTGTGAGAATGGTATGTGCAACATCGAGAATATCGTGTGGGTTCCGGGGATACCCGCTGCCCCAGACTCCGCCCGTCCGCGCCGCGACGCCGCATCGCTCCGAACGGGCCGGCACCGCTGCCGCGGCTCCTGCGCGTGTTCGAGTGCACCGCCCGCACAGGAGCTTCAGCGCCACCGCCGAGGGGAGTTCTCCACCCTCCAATCGGCGGTCATTCCTGGTTGGCAATCCGGGGCACCCGGCCCTCGACGGTCGGAAGCCGACCAGTTTCCAGCCGCCACGCCCGTCCCCCGCGGCCACCCGGCCGCATCATCACGGGACGAGCAAACGTTACTACCAACGCGCGTCCCGAAGGCGCTCAAGGTCTTGCTGTCGATCAAGTATCAGAAGCAGTCGCGGCCCTTGACACCAGCAAGAATAGTGGATTAAATCAGCACCTTAGTGGAGTGTGCCGCTTTCTCGCCGACGTAGAACGCCGCGTCGGGCTCCAGGCCCGTGCCGGGCGGATCGCCGGGGCGGCGAAGGCGGGTGTGGCGGAGTGCCTTCGACGCGCCGGTGAGGGTGCTCCCCGCGATGTCCACGATGTGGTCGAAGATGTCGGTCAGGTTCTCGTGCAGGCCGGACGGCGTCATCAAGACGATGAGGCCGCGCACCGGGTCGAGGCAGACCCGGCGAAAGTGCCGGTTCCAGTCGACGGCGGCGAGCCCGGCGATGGTGCCGGGGTCGGCGTGAAGGACGTGGACCGTCGAGCCGAGCGGCCCGACGTGCATGGTGGCGGAGTCGTTCATGGGGGGACACCTCCGGTGTGAAGCCCGCGGGCGGGCCGCCGCGCAACCGACCGCGCGCCCGCAGTCTACACCGACGCTCGTCCCCCCTCGTGCAGGACCCGCGTTGTCCGCCGGTGTGCCGCGAGTGCGCGTTCATGCACGCGCTCTCGACATGCCTCGTCGTTCCGAGGCGAAGCCTCGTTAGAATCGGGTCCGGAGCCGGCATGCCGCTCGCGGCGGCCGCGCCGCCCTTCCCGAAGGAGAACGAGATGACCGCGCTCGCCTTTCGACCGAAGACCAGCGAACCGGTGCGCCCGGCCCCAAAGCGCGCCGCGCAGTGCTGCGAAATCCCCCGCTGGTGCCCCCCTGTGCAGTAGTTGCCGGCCGCGCGGACGGACGATGCACGGAACCTGGCGTGAATGACGCTGCGGACACGCTCGCGCGGCAACTCGCGTCGATTGGCGATGGCCGGTTGGTGGTAGTGACCGGCGCGGGGGTGAGCCACGCGAGCGGGATCCCGACCTTTCGCGGCACCGACCCCGGCGCGATCTGGAACAACGACGTGACCGAGCTCGGGACGCGCCGCTTCTTCGAGTCGGATCCGGCGGGAAGCTGGTCCTGGTACACGAGCCGCTTCGACATGGTGCTCGACAAGCGGCCCAACCCGGCCCACCACGCGCTTGCGGCCCTCGAGCGCTGGCACGCCGGCCGATCCGGACACTTCCTGCTCGTCACCCAGAACGTCGATCCGCTGCACGAGCGGGCCGGCAGCGAGCGCCTCGTCAAGGTGCACGGAAGCGCCGACCGGGCGCGCTGCACCCGCCACGGCTGCGAGTACGCCGCCCCCCGCGGGTCGCTTGCCCGGTCGGAGGTCGACATGAGCGCGTTCTTCACCGATCCGGTGGCCGAGAACCTGCCCCGCTGCCCCGCATGCGCGAGCCTGCTGCGCCAGCACGTGCTCTGGTTCGACGAGTTCTACGACGAGCACGAGGACTACCAGTGGGGCCGGGTCCTGCTCGCCGCCCAGACCCTCGACTGTCTCCTCTTCGTCGGTACGTCGCTCTCGGTCGGCGTCACGGAGCTCTTCTTGCAGGCCGCTGTCGAGCTGGACCGACCGGTCCTCGCGATCGATCCCGGGGCGGCGCGCCCGCCGCATCCGCGCATCACGATGCTCCGGGCGCCGTCGGAAGAGCTGCTGCCCGCAGCCTGCGCACGGATGGGAATCGTTACAGAGGGATCCCAATGAAGGCCAGATTCCGAGCTGCCTTTCGCTCCCGACCTCCGTCTCACCGGCGCGCCCGCCAATCAGGGCACGGACATCAGGGAGCTCGAGTGGCGGGTGCTCGGCGCGTAGTGGTCCTCGGGGGCGGGGTCGTCGGGGTCGCCTCGGCCTGGTTCCTCGCCCGAAGCGGGTGCCGGGTGACCCTCATCGAGCGCCGCGAGGGAGCCGGCCTCGAAACCTCGTTCGCGAACGGCGGGCTCGTCACCCCCAGCATGTCCGACCCGTGGGCATCCCCGGAGATTCCGGGGATGATCCTCAAGTGGATCGGCCGGGAGGACTCACCGTTCCTGTTGCGGATCGGCGCCCTGCCCGGTCTCTCCTTCTGGGGCCTCAAGTTCCTTCGGCAGTGCAACCAGGAGCGCTGGCGCCGCAACACCCGGAACATCCTTCGCCTGTCCACCTACAGCCACGAGCGCCTTCGCGAGCTCGTCCGCGAGACGGGAGTCGACTACGAATCCAATCCGCTAGGCACCCTGCACCTCTTTCGCGATTCGCTCTCGATGGAGAAGACGAGCCGGACGGCCGAGATGCTCGCGGAGCTCGGCGTGCGTTCGCAGACCCTGGACCCCGCCGGGTGCGCCGCCCTCGAGTCGGCGCTCCGGCATCAGGTCGACCGGATTGCGGGGGGCATCCACTACCCGGACGACGAGGCCGGGGACGCCCATCTCTTCACCCGTCGGCTGGCCGCGGTCTGCGCTTCGGAGGGGGTCGAGCTCCGGTACGGCGAGACGGTCGAGGACATCGAGACGGAAGGGGGCCGGTTCTCCGCCGTCCGGACCGGAACGGGACACGTGGCGGCCGACGCCTGCCTGGTCGCGCTCGGCAACGGGAGCGCGGCGCGCCTCCGGCCACTCGGCATGCGGCTTCCGATCTACCCGGTCAAGGGCTACTCCGTCACGTTTCCGGTCGGCGGATGGAACGACGCGCCGGTGGTGCCCTTCGCGGACGACGGATTCAAGGCGGGCATCGTCCGGATCGGGGACCGGATTCGGGTCGCCGGGACGGCGGAGTTCGCGGGCCGGGACCGAACCCTCAACCCGAAGCGCATCGCCAATCTCCGAAACTACTTCCGCGGCCTGTTTCCCCACTATCCGGACCGGTCGGACGGCGAGGCGTGGACCGGACTCCGGCCGATGACCCCGGACGGCATTCCGTACCTCGGGCCCACCCCCATCGGGGGCCTGTACCTCAACACCGGCCACGGCCACCTGGGGTGGACCATGGCCTGCGGCTCGGCAAGCATCGTGGCGAACCTCATCTGCGGTCGGGATGCGGGGATCGATCTCGACGGCATGACGCTCCAGGGCCGCTGACCGGGGGGCCGCGTTCCCGGGCACGATTCAATCGAGGGGGACGGGAGGGAAATCGGGGCACGTTTCCGGCCCGACCACGGCGAACGCCCCGGAAGCGCACGGGATCGTCGCGAGGGCGAACGCACCCCGGGCGCATTCCGCCCATGTGGGCGAACGATTTGATTGCGCCGACGGGGTTGCGCTACCGTGCGGGCACACGCTGCCCTTTCCGGCGGCAGGACAACTCAGGAGAAGACAATGCCCAGAATCCGGATTCTCGCCGGCGCGGTGGCGGGCGCCCTGTTCGCGCTCGGCTCCACGACCGGCGCGTTCGCGGCCGACATGACCCTCAAGCTCGCCGGGGTCCTCCCGGTCGAGCACTACGGCCACAAGATGCTCGAGCAGATCAAGGCCGACATCGAGGGCGCGGGAGTCGGACTCACCGTCAAGTACTTTCCAGCCGGTCAGCTCGGCTCCGGTGAGGAGCTGCTCGAGGACACCATCCGCGGAAACATCGATCTCGTCCATGCGTTCGTCTACGCCCACAAGGACCCGGTCCTGGAAGTGAACTCGCTTCCGTTCCTCGTCGGGTCGTGGGACGAGCTCGCCCGCGTCTACGGCACCAAGGACTCGGCGTACTCGCAGATCATGGCCGAGACCCTGGACCGGCTCGGACTCAAGTTTCTCGGCAACGTGGCCGAGGGCTTCATCGGGGTCGTCTCCACCAAGAAGCCCGAGAACTACGCGACGGTCGGACCGAAGGGAATCCACATCCGGGTGTGGAGCTCGCAGGTCGCCAAGGACACCACCGAGTCGATCGGTTTCAAGACGACGACGATGAACTGGGCGGAAGTGTTCGCCGCCATCCAGTCCGGCGCGGTGGACGGTGCGATCTGCTGCACCCCGCAGGCGACCTACACGTTCTTCACCCAGAGCGACGTCGGCAAGTACTTCGTGCCCTACAACGCCTTCGTGGAGGCATCGACCTACTACGCGAGCAAGAAGACGTGGGAAATGCTCGATGACGCCCAGCGCGAGGCGGTGCAGGCGGCAGTGGACCGGGCCGCCGCGTCGTTCACCGACTGGGCGCGGGCAAACGACGAAGGGTACGTCGCCAAGATCAAGGCGGCCGGCTGGGAGGTGCTCGACCTGACCGACGCGGAGCGGGCGGCTCTCGCCGACCACATCAAGGAGAACGTGTGGCCCGCGGTCGAGGAAATTGTCGGCACGGAGGTCGTGGATCGCCTTCGCAACGACAAGTAGCATCCGGGCCGTCGGCGGGCGCACCGGTCGATCCGGGCGCGCCCGCCGCCCTCCGGCCGGCCAATCAGCTCCCCGCGGCCGCCCGGCACACGGAGGCCGTCCTCGCATGCCCGTCGCGAGTCGCCGCCTCGACCGGGCTGCCCCGGGCCCGGGGGAAACCGCATCTCCGGTGACCCGGTGAGCCAGCTCATCGAACATGTTCCGACCGCACTGCGCGGACCCGTCCGCGTGCTGCTGGCCGTCAAGGGCGCCTTCGTGTCCGTGGCCAGCCTCATCATGGCGTTCACCTTCTTCTGCGTGGTCATCCTCCGCTACGGCTTCGAAGCCGATCTCTTCGCCTACGAGGAATGGCTGCTCATCATCTGCTTTTGGCTCTATTTTATGGCGAGCGCCCTCGGAACCTACGAGAACAGCCACGTCAACGCCGACCTCCTGAACTACCTCACGGACAATGAACGGCTGAAGTGGCTGCGTTCCGTGCTGGTCACTTCGGTCGAGCTGGTGGTGACGCTCTTCGCGGTCTACTGGGCGGTGCTGGTGCTACGCGACGAGATCGCCTCGCATCCGTACTGGCAGGCCACGATCGCCCTCAAGATTCCGTTCATCGTCCCTCGGTTCGCGCTCCTCGTCGGTTTCGGGCTGATGGCCTTCTACAGCGCGCTCCGGCTCTACGTCCTGTTGCGGCTCGGGCGCGCTTCGGACCTCGCACCGGGCGTGGAACGCAGTCCCGAAGAGGAACCCCTTGCCGCAAGCGGCAGCGAGGGCTGAGATGCTGATCCTCGCCTGCCTGATCCTCCTGTGCGCGCTGCTCGTCATCGGCGTCTCCGTACCGATGGCCTTCGGCGCCGTGCTCCTGCTCATCGCAGCGTTCGGCGGGCACGAGGTCTCGGGATTCCTGCCCGCCGGGCACTGGAAGATGAACACCGTGATCCTGCTCGCCATTCCGCTCTTCATCCTCGCGGGCGGAATCATGGAGCGGGGGAAGATCGCGGCGCCTCTCGTCGGCCTGATCGAGCTCGTGGTCGGCCGGGTCCGCGGGGGATTGAGCGCGGCGGCGGTCCTCGCATGCGCGGTCTTCGGGTCGATCTCCGGAAGCGCGGCGGCCACCCTCACGTGCATCGGCTCGATCATGATGCCGCACCTGCGAAGGGCCAACTATCCGGAAGGCACGGTGGCCGCCCTCATCGTGAGCGCCTGCCCGCTCGGGCTCCTCATCCCGCCGAGCGCCTCGCAGATCCTCTACGCCTGGGTCACCCAGCAGTCGGTGCTCAAGTGCTTCCTGTCGACCGTGATTCCGGGCCTCATCCTCGTCACGCTTCTTTGCGCGGTGAACTTCGTGCTGCTGCGCAACGTCGGCAATCTCAGGCTCGCCGAGAGGCCGACGCGGTTCGCGCGGGAGTTTGGCGTGCGCTCCTGGCGGGCGTTTCCCGCCCTTCTCATGCCCGCCTTCATCCTCGGCGGGATCTACGGGGGAGTCATGACCCCGACGGAGGCGGCCGGCGTCGCCGTCGTCTACGCGATTCCGGTCGGCTTCTTCATCTACAAGGGACTGAATCGGGACAACTTCTGGGAGAGCATCCGCGAGTCGTCGGTCACCATCGGGGTGGTGATGGTCATGGTCTTCATGGTCCTCATCGTGAGCCGCTTCCTCATCTTCGAGGACATCCCGGGACTCGCGAAGGCCCTCGTCTTCTCGATTTCCGAGAACCCCATCATCATCCTGCTGATGGTGAACGTCGTCATGATCCTCATCGGAATGGTGATGGACGACATCAGCGGGCTGCTCCTGTCCGCACCCCTCCTCCTCCCCATCGTGACCAGTGTCGGCATGGAGCCGATTCATTTCGCGGCCGTGCTGGGAGTCAACCTCGGAATGGCCAACATCACCCCGCCGACCGCTCCCCTCCTCTATCTCGGCTCACGGGTGACCGGCGCTCCGGTGAACCGGATGATGAAGCCGGTGCTCATCATGATCTTCTTCGCCTGGCTGCCGACCCTGATGATCACGACGTTCGTCCCCTCCGTCGCCCTGTGGCTGCCCGACCTGTTGTTCAGCTAGCCGATCGAACCGTGGCGAGCACGCATCCGCCGGCTCCCGGCGGCGCCCGGGCGTCGCATATCCGCCGGTACGCCCACGAAGACCCGATCGAAGGGGCTTGCCGACCTTGCCACGGTGCTATCCTTGCCGGTCTTCGCCATCGACAGGGTGGACCCGAATGAGCGCCGCCGTCACCGACCTTCATCCTGCGGCCCCGGCCGCGGCATCCGACCTCGAACAGGTCCGAATCGACCTCGCGGCCGCGCTCCGGTGGGCGCACCGCCTCGGGCTCAGCGAGGGAGTGGACAACCATTTCTCGGCTGCGGTCGCGGACGAGGACGGGGTGATTCGGGGCAAGCGTTTCCTCATCAACCCCTACGGCTGGCACTGGTCGGAGGTCACCGCCTCCTCGCTGGTTCTCTGCGACGAGGACGGCAACGTCCTCGAGGGCGACAACGCGGTGGAGACTTCCGCGTTCTGCATCCACAGCCGGGTCCACGTCAACGTGCCGAGCGCGGTGGTGGTGCTCCACACCCACATGCCCTACACGACGTCGCTCACCCTGCTCGAGGACCCGGAGGTCAGGATGTGCGAGCAGAACGCGCTCATGTTCGACGGACGGCTGGCCTACGACGACGAGTACGACGGGCTCGCGCAGGCGACCGAGGAGGGAGACCGACTCTCGCGGAAGATCGGCAACCGCAGCGTGCTGATGATGGCGAGCCACGGAGTCCTGGTGACCGGACCGGACGTGGCCTCCGCGTTCACCGATCTCTACTACCTGGAGCGGGCCGCGACGTTCCAGGTTCTCGCGCGCTCGACGGGGGGCAGGCTCCGCACCATTTCCGATTCCGTGCGCGAAAAGGCCCGCGAGCAGTTCGCAGTGGACCGCCCGCCGCTCGCCGAGCGGCACTTCAAGGCGCTTCGCCGCATCCTGGACCGCGAGGAGCCCGAGTACCGGCACTAGCCCGAAGCTCTCGCCGACCGTTCTCCGCGGACACCGGGATCCATGCGCCGTAACCGGCCGACGCGGAAGACCGGCCGCGGGCAGGAGCCCCCTCCCGCCGCAATCTGGCGCCCCCCCCCCCGCCGCAATCTGACGCGCCGCCGGGGGCCGACGGCGGGCAGGCTCGGGCCAGCCGACCCCGACACCGTCCGGAGACCATCGAGCCGGACCCACAAAGGAGATCCCTCATGGAAGTTCTCAGCAACTCACGCATCGAGGCCAGCTACCGCGAACGCACCCGCCGCTCCGCAGAGCTGGCGAAGGAGGCCCGGGAGCTCTTTCCGAGCGGGATCACCCACGACAGCCGCAAGATCGACCCGTACACGATCTACGTCGACCACGCCGAGGGGCCACGCAAGTGGGACGTCGACGGCAACGAGTACATCGACTACTTCGGCGGACACGGCGCGCTGATGCTCGGCCATCATCACCCCGAAATCGACCGGGCGGTCGCCGACGCTCTCGCCCGCGGCACCCACTTCGGGTCGAGCCACGAAGGCGAGGTGCGCTGGGCGCAGGAGGTCAAGGCGCTGGTGCCCTCCGCGGAGCGGGTCCGCTTCACCTCGTCGGGAACCGAAGCGACCCATCTCGCCCTCCGGGTCGCACGCGCCGCGACCGGTCGGCGCAAGCTCGTGCGGTTTCGGACCCACTTCCACGGCTGGCACGACCACATGACGCAAGGGTACGTCTCCCACTTCGACGGGAGCGCGACGCCTGGCGTGCTGGAGGAGGTCGCGGACAGCGTGGTCCTTCTGAACCCCGGCGACGAGGCGGCGATGCGCGAGGCGTTCGCGAGCGATGCGGACATCGCGGCGGCAATCCTCGAGCCGACCGGATCGTCGTTCGGCCTCATTCCGCTTCGTCCGTCGTTCCTCGAGGCGCTCCGCGAGGCGACGCGCGAGAGCGGCGCCATCCTCATCTTCGACGAGGTGGTAACGGGATTTCGGGTATCGCCGGGCGGCGCGCAAGGAGAGTTCGGCATCCGCCCCGACCTCACCACCCTCGCCAAGATCCTGGCCGGCGGCTTGCCGGGCGGGGCTCTCGTGGGGCGGAAGGACCTGCTCGACTTCCTGGACTTCGAGGCGACGGCCGCCGACGGCCGCGAGAAGATCAACCACCAGGGGACGTACAACGCGAATCCGGTGTCGGCGGCAGCCGGGACCGAAATGCTGCGCATCGTCGGGTCGAGCGACGCCTGCGCGCGCGCCAACGACTTCGGCGAGCGGCTTCGCGCCGGACTGAACGACGTCCTGATCGACGAAGGCGTGCCGTGGGCCGCCTACGGCACATTTTCCGGCTTCCACGTGTTCCTGAACCCCGAGGGGCGGTCAATCCGCCCGGACCGCTTCGATCCCTTTTCGATCGACTACCGGGAGCTCAAGGCGAACCCGCCCGGGCTTGCCGATCGGCTGCGTCTCGCGATGCTCTCGAACGGTGTGGACGTCACGGGGTGGCCGGGCGGGACCATTTCCGCCGCCCACGGCGACGCGGAGCTCACCGCGACGGTGGAAGCGTTTCGCGAGTCGCTTCGAATGCTGAAGGCGGAGGACGCGATCTAGCTCCGGGCGTTCCGGCATCTTCGGGCCGGGCGCCGGCCGGATGGAGAGGCGGGCGCGCTGCGCCCTCGCCCGCCGATTCGGCCCCGGTGCCGCAACCGCCCGGTCCGCCGGCGGGCGCCGGCTGGAGGCAGCTTTCCCGGCCGCGGGCACCGTTCGATTGCGGGACGCAAGGCCGGGCTGACAGATACCCGGCCACCTGGAGTCGCACGAAGCGAGCGATCGCTCCTTTCCATGCACGCGTTCACCGCACGCCACCGGAACCTGCGCGGCATCGCGTGGCTGATGCTCTCGCTGCCATGCTTCCAGTCGATGAACGTGATGCTGCGCCACGTGGCGATGGACCTGCCGCCCGTCGAGGCGATGTTCTTCCGGAATCTCTTCGGGTTCATCATCCTGCTGCCCCTTTTCGTCCGGAGACCCGAAGCGCTTCGCACCCGACAGCTCGGCATGAACGTCCTTCGGGGAGCGATCCATCTCGGAGGGATGGTCGCGTGGGTGTATGCGCTCACCCTGATCCCCCTCGCGACGGCGGCCGCCCTCGTGTTCTCGACACCGGTCTTCGTCGCGATCGGCGCGGTGCTCTTCTTCGGCGAACGCCCCGGACCGCGACGATGGATCGCAATCGGGCTCGGCCTCGTGGGCGTGCTCGTCATCATGCGGCCCGGCGTCGAAGCCGTTTCGCTAGGCGCCCTCGTGGTTCTCGGTGCCTCCGCTCTTCAGGGCGCCGCGAAGATGATGGTCAAGGTGATCGTGCGCACCGACTCGACACTTTCCGCCGTCTTTCACCTCAACGTGCTGATGGCGCTCTTCGGCCTCGTGCCGACGATCATCTTCTGGCGCACGCCCACCCTCGCGCATCTCGGCTGGTTCGTGGTGATGGCGGCGGTCGGTGCGGTCGCGCACTACGCGCTCACCCGGGCCATCGAGCACGCCGACTTCACCGCCCTCCAACCGTTCGAGTTCGTGCAGCTCGGATGGGCGGCGCTGCTCGGGTTCGCATTTTTCGCCGAGATTCCCGGCAACCACGTGCTGCTCGGCGGAGCGATCATCGTCGCCGCCACGAGCTGGATGGTGCACCACGAAGCGCGGCGCGGCCGGACCTCACCCTGAAGCGGACATGCCAGGGCGTGCGTGCGAATGGAGGTGGTTCAACGTACCCTCCGCAGAATGGTTGCGCGTCGAGGCGCTTCTACGGTGCCAATCGTTCCTGCGGCGAAGTCCCGTCCGCAACCCGTTCTTCCAACAGCGCGAGGAGCTGCTCCGCAGCCCCTGAAAGGGGTCGCCCCCGGCGCGCAAATATCCCGCCGGTCTGCCTCTTGAAGTGCTGGGTGAGGGGGATGATCTCCAGACGGTCCCCGTCGTTGATGCAGGCGCTCGGAACGACCGCAATCCCGAGTCCCGCTTCAACATGGCGCTTGGTCGTGTTCCAGGACTCGATGTAAAGCGCGACGTTGGGCTCGGACCCGGGCGCCTGAACCGCCGGCGCGGCTGGACGGGAGCCGTGCGTGCCGGCACTGCGCCTTATCATCGGATAGGCCGCGACGTCTTCCTCCGTCACCAGGTCGCGCCCGGCAAGGGGATGGTCGAGGGGGGTAACGAGAACGTAATCATAGAAATAGAGCGGGTGGAATACGAGCTTGTCGCGCGTCTCGTCCGAGCGGGCGAGGGATTGCGGGCCGAACAGGACATCCACCTCGTCGGCGAGAAGGAGATCGGCACCCTCCTCGGTGGCACAACGCCGAACCTGCAATCGGATTTCAGGAAAAAGATCGTGATAGTGCTTGAGATGCGCGGGCAGCATGCTGGTAGCGGTGCATTGGCTTGCACCGATGCGGAGCTCGCCCGAGATGGGCATCTCCAGTCGTTGCGAGAACTTGTGGAGCAGCTCGTCGACCTCGTCCAGCAGCGGCGCCACGAGGCGATAGAAGATTTCGCCGGCGGAATTCCGGGAGATTCGCTGACCGCTCCGATCGAACAGCTCCGCCTCGAGCTCGTGCTCGAGGTCTCGAACCCGCGTCGACACGGCGGTCTGGGTGACGTCGAGACGTTCCGCCGCGCGCGAGATGCTCTCCAGCCGAGCCGCGTAACAGAATGCCCGAAGCTGTTTCAGACGATCCCGCTTGTCCGACAGACGCTCTCTGGGTGCGAGCATGGTCAGGGCTCGATCGGAGCGGCGGGATCCATGATCCGGATGAGCTCGCGCACGGCGAGGGGCGGGGTCCGGTCGCGGCGCGTGACCGCACCGTACGTGCGCGGGGGGATGTGCTCTCCGAAGGGAATTCGCCACAGCCGATCCCGGTCGTTCAGGCAGAGTTCCGGGACGACGGATATCCCGAGACCGGCCTCGACATAAGTCTTTACGGCGTCCCAGCCGTCGACTTCCACGTCGACTCGGTGAGGGATTCCGTGCTGGCGGATCAGCATCTCGCCGAACTGCCTTGCATGCGTCCCTGCCGTATGCGTGATCAGGCGGAACTCGCCCAGGTCCTCGAGCGTGGCGGATTCCCGCCCGGCAAGCGGATGATCCACGGGAGTGATGAGCACGAAACGGGACGAGACGACGGGAAAGTAGTTGAGATCGGAGCGCTCCACATCCATCGCGGCGACGACGAGATCGACTTCGTACGCACGAAGCCATTGCAGGCATTCGCGGCCGGTCCCGGTTCGCACGTTGACGCGCGAATCGGGATGGCGCAGCGCGAACTCCTTCAGGTATTCGGGAAGCAGCACCGCAGCGGACGTATCTCCGGCTGCGATGTGCACGTCGCCGGCAACCTGGCGGAACTGCTCGGAGAAGGTGTCGGGAAGACGGTCCAGCTCGGCCACCAGGGGCATGGCAAGCCGGTGGAACTCCCGGCCCGCCGGGGTCAACGAGATGTTCGGACCGTTCCGCTCGACGAGCGGGATCTCTACCTTGTCTTCCAGGGCGCGAATCTGCACCGACACCGCGGGCTGGCTGGAGTAGATTCGCTCCGCCGCGCGGGAGATGCTCCCCGTCCGGGCCACGTGACAGAACGCCCGAAGCTGCCGGAGCAGGTGCCTTCTGGTTTCGGCCTGTCCCGGTCCGGACGATTCATCGTGGTTCGAAAGAGGGTCACGTCGCCCCGAACGCGCAGGCGGCTCGGTACTCCGACACCGGTACTCCGGTGCATGAGACGGTCGAGTTCGTACCATCCGCCACCTCCCGATGTGAGGGTCGAATTGTCATGAAGAAGGAACGACTCCTATCCGTTCCGATCGGAATAACTATACATGATATACAGGAAATGGGATTGGAATGAAGAAAGGGGGAGGGTAGTGTAGTTTTTCTGCGATACATCGGCCATGGGAGCATGTATCAAGGCAATGCATCATGGATGAACTGGTCGGCACGATCACGGACCGGTATCGGTGAATGAAGTTGGAGCGCATCATTCGCCTGGTTGACCCGAATTATCCTGGGTCGGGTGATTGGCATTCGAACAGTGCGATATGTTCGTTCCTTGAGATCCCCGCCACGCGTTTCGTTCACTCTCGGGGTGAACAAATGCCTTTCGGGCAAAGGGGCGAAGGCGGGTCGTGCGCAAGAACGTCGCCGGGTCCGGGACGCGATTTCAGGAGCTCGAGGGTCGAACTCGATGGTCTCGCCGCATGCGTCTCGTGCGTAGCTGAGGACCCGTCCGGACCGGATGGGCGGAAAGCCGTTGCGGGAAGCGCTCCGGCGAAGGCGAGGGTCTCGAGCTTGCCGGGCTGCTTCGCGAGTCGCACGGTGAGGTCGATGCAGCGGAACCGGATTCGCCCAACGCGCGGGCCGCACCACGAAGCGAGGTCGCGGTTCACTCCCCGGCGCCGACCCCGATCGCTTCGGTGCGCCCGGGCGGCGCTTGGAGAATTCCATCCGAACGAGCTCGATCCGCACGGACAAGAGGGTGATGACGATGAGAGCGAACGGTAGGCTGACCCGCTGCATGGCGCAACGACTGCTGATGTTGGAGAGCGTGGCTCGGCATCGAGGCGTGAGCGCCGCGGCTGCGGAGCTCGACCTCACCCCACGGGAGATCAGCCGGTCGCTGCGCCAGCTCGAAGCGAAGATGGCGACCCGCGTCTTCACGCGCGATTGCGACGGTGTCGGACTCACCCAAGCGGGTGAGATTCTCCATCTCGCGGTCTCGGCCGGGCTCGCGTCCATCCGCGAGGCCGCCGACCGTCCGGAATTCGAGACGGCAGCGCTCCCCTTCACGGCGACCGTCTGACGCGAACGGGTGGCCGAGCGGGGTCAAAGGTCGATGACGATGCTGCCGTAGTCGTCGAGGGTGGCACGCGCACCGGGCGGCACGAGGCAGGTGGCATCGTACTCCTCGACGATGAGCGGACCGGACGCACCCCCCGCGAGGTCGGAGCGCCGCACGACGGGGGTCTCGAGCCAGCCCGCTTCGGGGCCGAAGTAGGCGTTGCGCGAGCCGCCGCCAGCCCCGTCCTCGGAGCGGTCGAGGTAAAGCGTGTCGGGCACCACCGGGGCGTCCGGGAGACCTTCCGCCACCAGCACCATGTTGACGAGCTCGACCGGCTCCTCCGGCCCCGCCCGGTGGCCGTAGGTGCGCTCGTGCTCCTCGCCGAACGCCTCGGCGAGCTGATCGAGCCATGCGCGGTCGAGCGCTCCGCTCGACGGCACGGGCGGAGCCGCCACGCCGAGCTCGTAGAGCTGCCCCTTGTAGTGCAGGTTCGCGGTGCGCCGGAACCGCATCCGCTCCGCCGGAAATCCCTCGTGCACGAGCTGGGCCCGGCCCTCGTCCTCGAGCGCCCGCCACGCGCGGTCGATCTCCGCCGGGTCCGATTCCACCAGCACCCGCCGGAACGTCCGCGAGTAGTGATGCTCGACGTCGGCGTAGAGCAGTCCGAAGGCGGAGAAGAGCCCCGGCGCGGGCGGCACGAGAATGCGCTTCATGTGCAGGGCCGCCGCCATCGTCGCCGCGAAGAGCGGCCCGTTGCCGCCGAAGGCGAACATCGTGTAGCGCCGCGGGTCGCGCCCGCGCTCGCTCGAGACCGAGCGGATGGCCCGGATCATGTTCGAGGCCGCAATCTGGTGGGCGCCGTAGGCCGCGTGCGCGAGCTCGAGATCGAGCGGGCGCGCCACCCGCGCTTCGAAGACCTCGCGGCCGCGGGCGGCGTTCAGGGTGAGCTCGCCTCCCACCAGGTGGTTCGGGTTGATGTAGCCGAGGATCACGTTCGCGTCGGTGATTGTCGGGTCCTCGCCGCCCTGGTCGTAGCAGACCGGCCCCGGGACCGCCCCCGCGCTCTCCGGCCCGCACTGCAGGGAGCCGCCCGCGTCGATCCGGACGATGGACCCGCCGCCCGCCCCGACCTCGGCGAGGTCGATGGCCGGCACCTTGATGAGGTAACCGGACCCGGTGAGGAGGCGCGAGCCCTGCATGATCCCGCCGCCGACGCTGTACTCGAGCGACCGGGTGAACTCCCCGCCCTCGACGAGCGACGCCTTGGCGGTGGTGCCGCCCATGTCGAGGGTGATGACGTCCGGCATCCCCACCTTGCGCGCGAGCGCCTGGGCACCGACCACGCCGCCGGCGGGGCCCGATTCGATGATGTTGCAGGGTAGCCGGATGGCGTCATCGACGGTCGTGAGACCGCCGTTCGACTGCATCAGCATCAACGGAGCGTCGACCGATGCGGCGGCGAGCTCCCGGCGAAGCGACTCGAGATAACGGGCCACCGTCGGCATGACGTACGCGTTGACCACCGTGGTCGAGGTCCGTTCGTACTCCTTCACCTCGGGCAGCACCTCGTAGCTGATGCAGTGAACTAGGTGGGACGCGCGCTCCTCCAGCACCTCCTTCAGCAGCAGCTCGTGGGCGGGATTCTCGAAGGTGTTGAGGAGGCAGACCGCGATCGCCTCGACCCCCTGAGCGACGAGGCGGTCCACCGCCGCCACGGCCGCTTCGCGGGCGAGCGGGACGACGATCTCGCCCCGCGCGTTGATCCGCTCCTCCACCTCGACCCGGAGATAGCGCTCGACGAGCTCCGGGGGCTTCTCCCATCCCAGGTCGTAGAGGCGGGGCATGCGAAGGTTCCGGAGCTCGAGCACGTCCCGGAAGCCGCGCGTCGTGATGAGACCGGTGAGCGCCCCCTTGTTCTCGAGGATCGCGTTGGACGCTACCGTCGTGCCGTGCCGGACCTCGGCCACGTCCGGGCCGGCGAGGGAGGTCTCGTCGAACACCTGCGCGAGACCGCTCGCGATCGCCTGCGCGTAGTCCTCGACGCTCGAGGACACCTTGCGGGTGAGGACGCGGCCCCCGGAATCGAGGAACACGATGTCGGTAAACGTTCCGCCGATGTCGACACCGACGCGATAGCGGTCCATGGTCGGGCTTCTCCCTGGTTCGTTATTGGCGATTCGAGCTCGCGGGCATCAAGCCGCGCGGCGCCCAGGTACCGGAACCGACGAGGCGCGTGACCTTCCGCCGGGCATGCGGGCACCCCGGCGGTTTCCCGGGTGCGGGGGCTTCCAGCCCGCGTGGACCACCGCTGGTCCGCGGCCCGGCGCGAGCTGAACGCCCGCGCTCCCGGGGCGTCTCGCGCAAACCCGGGCTCAACGGAAAGGAAGGCTGCGCCCGAAGGATTCTAGTCGGCCGCCTCGGCCGGTGCTTCGTCGGTCCACGCGACCGGCGGGGGCGGGGCCGCCCGACCCGAGCGAAGGCTCGAGCGAAGCGCTTCGGTGGCGGCCTCGTCGACCGTCCACCTCGCGGTGTCGATGACCACCCCGTAGTCGTCGCGGGCCGACTTCGCGGACACGTACTCGTTGCGCACGTCGCGGAGCACGCGCGCCGGGTCTCGCTCCAGCGGATCGCCCCATCCGCCTCCGCCGGCCCATTCGTGTCGAATCACGTCCCCGCGGAACATCGTGGTGGTGACCTTGGACTCGAGCGCCTGCGCGTTGCGAAGCGGGTTGAGCACGTTCGCGGACGGTCGGCCCGGCCGCCCGCCGTACAGCCCCTAGGGGCGGGGTGTCTTTGGCCGCGGGGGCTGGGGGGGGGGGAGGGGGGTGGGCCGCTTGGGGGGGCGGCCGCCCGGCCCCCCCGCCGTACAGCCCGTAGGGGCGGATCTTCCTTCGGTCCGAGCGGATCTGCAGCACCGCCTCCGCCTCTTCGAGCTGGATGTCGCGCCGGTAGGGCGCACCGCCCCGGAACTTGCCGGGACCCGCCCGGTCCTGCATGAGCTCGTAGGCGAGGATCTGCACCGGCTGCTCCGCCTCCATCACCTCCGCCGACTGCGACGCCATGTTGGCGAACATGTTGGAGTTGCCCTGGAGCCCGTCCGCCCAGGGCCGTCCACCCCAGGTGCCGGCGGTGAAGTCGACGCAGATGAAGGGCTGGCGCTCGGCGTCGTAGCCGCCGATGGTGATGCAGGTGTTGCCTCCGTCGGAGGCGGCACACACCCGGTCCGGCAGCATCATCGCGAGCGCCCCGAATGCGCAGTCGACCATGCGGAAGCCGGTTAGCCCGCGCGCCGCACAGGCCGCCGGCAGCACCCCGTTCGCGATCGTCCCGGCGGGCGCGGTGACATCGATGACCCGGAAGACGCCCTCGTTGTTCGGAATCCCCTGCGGGAGCACGGAACGAATGGCGGTGTAGCTCGCCGCCTTGGTGAAGGAGAGCGTGTTGTTGATCGCGCCCCGTACCTGGTCCGAGGTGCCGGTCCAGTCCACCAGCATCCGGTCGCCGGTCTTCTCGACGCGGCAGGCGAGACGGATCGGCTTGTCGAGCTCGATGCCGTCGTCGTCGATCCAGTCTTCGAAGGTGAACTCGCCGTCCGGCAGCTCGGCCACCGCTGCGCGCGTCAGCCGCTCCGCGTAGTTGATGACCTCCTGCATGTACGTCCGGGTAGTCTCGATCCCGTAGGCGTCGACCAGCTCGAGGAACTGGCGCTCGGCGATCTTGCAGGCCGCGAGCTGGGCCCGGAGGTCGCCGAAGACCTGGATCGGGATCCGCACGTTGCGCTCGACGAAGGCCCAGATCGCATCGTTCGCCCGGCCCCGGTCGAAGAACTTCAGCGGCGGGATGCGCAGCCCTTCCTGGTAAATCTCGGTGGAGTCGGAGGCGTTCGATCCCGGGACCCGGCCGCCCACGTCGGCGTGGTGGCAGATGGTCGCGGCATAGGCAATCCGTTCGCCACCGGCGAATATCGGTTGAAAGATGAAGATGTCGGGCAAGTGCATCCCCCCGTCGAAGGGGTCGTTCAGGATGAACACGTCGCCCGGATGGGTATCGTCCCCGAACCGCTCGACCACCACGTCGAGAGCGGTCGGGATGGAGCCGAGATGACCCGGCAGGGTCAGGCCCTGCGCCACCAGCTTGCCGTCCGCATCCGCGAACGCGGTCGAGAAATCCATGTTGTCGCGAAGCACGCCGGAATAGGTCGTGCGGCAGATGGTGAGGGCCATCTCGTCCGCGATGGAAAAGAGCGAATTCTTGAAGAGCTCGAACCCGATGGGGTCCTGGATCTCGGCCATGTGCTGCTCCGTCTGGATGCGTTGCGCCTCAGGTTGCCGATCACGGCGCGCAAGTGCGCCGGGATGACTCACCGGGCCACTTTATGGGCGCTCGCACCGGAGCATAACAAGAAGCGACGGAAAATGAGCGAAATCCCCGGCCGAAAGGACGCTGCGCCGGGCCCTCGTTTCGGCCGGCCCGGCACAGGTTCGACCCGTCCGGCCCCCGGAGTCCCTCGGACAGGCGGCTTGTCACCCGCCATGCCTGAAATCGCACGCATGGGTCGGCACGCTGCGCACCGGGTGCCCATCCGTTCGAATCCGGATGAATGTCGCGACCGGAGCACCGAAAGCGAGTGCGGAGGACCCCTGCGGCGGTACCGGGCCGGACGTGCCGAAGGATATACGCGAGGAAAACTATCGTGAATGCGACGCCGCCGCCCTCCCGGTTCGACTTTTCGCTTCGCCTGCGTCAAGCTCGCGAACCCCCGACCCGGTCCGGCCACACATGATCCCGAGTCAAGTTCCGTCTGCCGGCGAGAAGCTCCTCGACCACATCGCTCATTGGGTCCCGGACCTCGGGGCGGCGAGCGGCACGCTGGAGTCTCTGGGCTTCATCCTCACCCCCTGGAGCGAACAGCACGCCTCGTCGCGCCCAGGCGCGCCGATCGCCCCCGTCGGATCCGCGAACCGTTGCATCATGCTGCGGTCGGGCTATCTCGAGATCCTCGCTCCGCTTTCGCTCACTCCAATCGGACGCGAGCTGCAGGCCGGAATCGAACGATACGTCGGCGTGCACCTCCTCGCCTTCGGATCATCCGATACGAAGGCGGAGCAGGCCCGCCTCGAAGCCCGCGGATTTCCGCAGCGGCCGGTGGTGGCGCTGCGACGCGAGGTGGAGACCGAGAAGGGAGCGACCGCCACGCTTCGCTTCACGGTCGGCCGGGCCGAGCTCGGTTCGATGGCCGAGGGTCGAGTCCAGTTCCTGACTCACCACACTCCCGAACACCTGTGGCAGACGCGTTGGCTCGGGCATCCCAACACGGCGGAAGAGCTGGCCGAGGTCTGGATCGTGGTGGCGGACCTGGACGAGGCGGCGGAGCGCTACGCCGCCTACCTCGACCTGCCCGCCCAGCCGATCGAAACGGGGGCGGCGACCATCTCGCTGTCGCGCGGCCGGGTGTCGCTCTTCACGGCCGAGACATTCCGGAAGAGGTTGCCGGGCGCGGAGGTGCCGACCCTCCCGTACATCGCCGGATATGGTCTCGCGGCAAGCGATCCCGGGCGGGCGCGCGAGCTCGCCGAGAGCGCTTCAGGGATGGAAGTCCAGGTGCTCGAACGGGGTTCGAACGGCACCGACCCCGACCGCTTCGCGATCCACCTGCCGGCGAGCGCAGGCGGGACCCTGCTCTTCTCCCGGTCGGGCTACCTCTACCCCACGCGCTGAACCCGGGTCCGACCCGGGGGGAGCACGGACGGAGGATGCCGGGAACGGCCACGTACCCGGGACCGCATTCCGCCCGAATCGCCCCGATTCGCGGCGCGCCGGCGACGCCCTCGAACGATCTTCAGCTCGGGAGCGGAAGATTCGGTCCGCAGCACGACCCCGACGGACCTAGGTAAGCTGGATGCGACCGCCCCGGACTGGTCCGCCGCCCGGCATCGGACCGCCGCCGCCCGGCATCCCTCCGGCCGCGGGGACCACAATCTGCGACGCCTGCTCGCGCTGTAGCTCGCGCAGCTCGTCGAGCATGCGGTGCACCGCCTTCTCCGCCTCGGGGCCGAACATCTCGATCGCTTCCTCGAGATTGTCCGCTTCGAGCTCGAACTGGATCGGGAGCGGCCCCATCGCGGACAGGACCTGCGCCTGGCCCATGTAGAGCGTCGCCCGGGACTCGTCCGGAGCTCCGTCGGCCCGAATCGGCGTCATTCGCCGTATGGTGCCGGACGCGAGGTCGGTAATGACCTCCTCGAGATACAGGCGATCGCGCTCCATCTTCAGGTTCTTGAGATCGCGCGCCGCCCCCTGCTGTTCGTTCGCCAATGTGGGTTCCTCGGCTGCCATGGTCGGACAGGGAGCGAAGGCTATTGATTCGCTCGTCCGATGGCAAATCCACGGGTCCCGGCGACCTCACCCACCCGCCGCCCCAACGCGATCGGACAACCGGACGGAACCTCGCCCACGGCCCGGCCACGATGGGTCATAATGCGCTCCCGGCTCCGCCTCGACGCCCCGCGCCGGGTTCGGCGCCCGGCCCGCTTCGCGCCCTTTCCAGGCGCGCCGATCCCTTGGGAGGATCCGACATGGCCAACGACGCAAACGCTGCGTTCATTCTCCGCGACCAGGAACACCTCATCCATCCCCTGCACAGCCCGGCCGCCCATACCGGCGGCAAGGTCTGGGTCCGCGGCGAGGGAGCGGAGCTCATCGACGCCAACGGCGAGCGCTTCATCGACGGACTCTCGGGGCTGTGGAACAACACTGCCGGCCATGGATGCCGGGAGCTGGTGGACGCCGCAGCCGCTCAGATGGCGGAGCTCCCTTACGCGTCCGGCTACTCGGGCAGCACCAACCCGCGTGCCATCGAGCTTGCCGAGCGCCTCGCCGCGATCACCTATCCGAACATCAACCGCTTCTACTTCACGTCGGGCGGCGGGGAGTCGAGCGACAGCAACTTCAAGATGGCCCGCTACTACTGGAAGCTCCGCGGCAAGCCGGACAAGACCAAGGTCATCTCCCGCCAGTGGGGTTACCACGGAGTGACCCTCGCGGCGATGTCCGCGACCGGGATCACCGCGTACTGGCCGATGTTCGAGCCCCGCGTGCCGGGCTTCGTGCACATCCCGTCACCCTACCCCTACCGCTACGAGGCGCCGGAGGGGGTGAGCCAGGGCATCGCGGCCGCGAACGAGCTCGAGCAGGCGATCCTCCGGGAAGGCCCGGACACGGTCGCCATGTTCATCGCCGAGCCGGTGCAGGGGGCCGGGGGGGTGATCATCCCGCAGGACGACTACTTCCCGCGCATCCGCGAGATCTGCGACCAGTACGACGTCCTCCTGGTCTCCGACGAGGTGATCACGGGATTCGGCCGCACCGGCCGCATGTTCGGCCTGGAGCACTGGGGAGTGAAACCGGACATGATCCAGTTCGCCAAGGCGATCACGTCGGGCTACTTCCCGCTCGGCGGCATCGGCATCAGCGGCGAGATCGCGGAAGTCATGGACGCGGCGAACACCCCCTGGATGCATGCCTACACCTACAGCGCCCACCCGGTCGGGTGCGCGATCGGGGTGGCCATGCTCGGAATCGTCGAGCGGGACGGCTACCCGGAAATGGCGGAGCGCAAGGGCAAGCGGCTGCTGGTTCATCTCAAGGACGCGCTCGGCGACCACCCGCACGTCGGGGACATCCGGGGCCTCGGCCTCATGTGCGCGGTCGAGTACGTCCGAGACCGGGCCACCAAGGCGGAATTCGACGCGTCGGAGAACGTCGGGGGACGCATCAACTCGGCGACGATTGATCGCGGGATGTTCTCTCGCGCGCGAGGCGATCTCTACTGCCTGGCGCCGCCCATCACCACCTCCGAGGCCCAGCTCGATCGGATGGTGGACATCCTCGCCGAGGCGACGCGTTCCGTGCTGGGTTAGGCGAGCGCAGGCGGCGGACCTCGGCCCCGTGTGGGCCTGAGCATACGTCGGCGGGCGGACGCCATTGCGCCCGCAAGCTCGCGCGCCTCCCGGCGGCGCGCCACCGCGTTCGATCCGCCCGGGAATCGCTCGCGCGGTGGCAGGGCCTGTGCCGTCGGTCCCGGCGCATGCCCCCGGAGCCGTTCGTCGTCGTCCTCCGCACGCGGCCCCGGCCCGGGAGCCGCGACTTCCTACATCACCCGCTCGGCGATCCTGTCGAGGCGGGAGGCGGTGCTCGCTTCGTCCTCCATCGGCAGCACGAACAGAATGCGGGTGACCCCGGCGTCCGCCCAGCGCGCGATCTCGTCCCGGTCGCGGCGGCATCCGAACAGGGTGATGTCGATGGTCGCCGGGTCGCGGCCACGTTCGCGCCACCCCGCTTCCATCCGCCGGCGCCCGTCCTCGACCATCTCCGGAGTCGACCAGAGGTAGCGGGGCATCCAGCCGTTCCCCCACGCCGCGGCGCGCTTCGCGGCGAGGCCGAGCTCGCCGGCGATCAGGATGGGCGGATGGGGACGCTGCACGGGCTTCGGCTCGACGATGACCTCCGGGAAGCGGACGTAGCGGCCGTCGAACGACGAGACCTCGTCCGTCCAGCAGGTCTTCATCGCCGCCACGAACTCGCGCATCTGGGCCCCGCGCCGCTCCCAGTCCACGTTGAAGACGTCGCCCTCCTCGCGCAGCCACCCCGAGCCGATGCCGAGCACCACCCGTCCATGCGAGACCCGGTCGAGGGTCGCGATCGCCTTGGCGGCGAGGAGCGGCCGGCGCTCCAGAATCAGGCTGATCGAGGTCCCGAGCCGGATGCGGCGCGTGGCCCCCGCCGCCGCGGCGAGGCCGACGTACGGGTCCACCATCATCCGGTACTCGTCCGGAAGCGGACCACCACCGGGATACGGGGAATCGAAGCGCTCCGGAATCACCGGATGCTCGGGGAGGAACAACGATTCGAAGCCGAGCGCCTCCACCCGCGCCGCGAGGCGCGGAAGGGGCATCGTGGTCCCGGTCGCGAACATCATGACGCCGAGCTTGGGTCGATGGTTCATCTCGGTTACTCCGGAGTCGGCCCGGTGGCGGCGAATCGAATCGTCAGGCCGCGAGCAGGTGCTCGGCCCAGAGCCCGACCCGGGCGAGCGCATCCTCCTCGGGACTCACCCGCAGCACCTGGAGGACCCGGTCCACGCCCGCGTCCTCGAGGCGCCGGTGGGTGTCGCGGTCGGGATGCGCGCCGAACATCGTGATCCGGAACCGCGAGAAGTCCCGCCCGGCCTCCCGGTACATCTCCTCGATGCGCCGCCGGGTCGCCGCCACCTCGTCCGGGGTGACCCGCACGTAGCGCGGGATCCAGCCATCGCCGTACTCGACGATGCGTTCGGGCGCCCGCGCGAGCTCGCCCGCGATCAGGATCGGCGGATGCGGGCGCTGCACCGGCCCGGGATCGCTCCACAGCGGCGGGAAGTCCACGTACTCGCCGTGGAACTCGGCGAGCCCGCCGCGCCAGCAGGCCTTCATCGCGAGGACGTGCTCGCGCACATGCGCCCAGCGGCGCCTCCAGTGCACCCCGAGGATCTCCGCCTCCTCGCGCTGCCATCCCGCGCCGATGCCGAGCTCGAAGCGTCCGTTCGAGACGAGGTCGAGGGTCGCGACCTCCTTTGCGAGCACCAGCGGCTCGCGCTCCGCGGCGAGCACGATGCCGGTGCCGAGGCGGATGCGTTCGGTCGCCCCGGCGGCGGCCGCGAGGGCCACCAGCGGGTCCATGAGATGCGCGTAGCTGTCCGGCATCTCGCCGCCTCCCGGGAACGGCGACGTGCGCTCCACCGGCATGACGGGGTGGTCGGGCACCCAGAGCGATTCGAAGCCGAGGTCCTCGACCCGCCGCGCTAGGGTCACCACGTCCGCCGTGTACGCGGTCGGCATGTAGAAGATACCCACCTGCACGTCGCTCCCTCCCGTTTCCCTTCGGCCGGTCCGTGTCCGGCGCGTTCCGCCCCCGTCGCACATGCGCGCCCGGCCCGCGGGAGCGCCGCCGGGACGTGGCACGCCGTCGAGGGCGCAAGCGTACCGCATGCACGCCGCGCCCCCGGCGGCCTGCCACGAAGAGAAAGGCTGGTGCACAATGAAGGCCACCAGCGAATCTCGCCCGGAAGGGGCAAGAGGAACATGAAGATCAAGTCGGTTACGGCGACGTGGCTCCACGTCCCCATCCCCGAAGAGCGCCAGCACCGCACCGATTTCGGACGGATCGACGCCTTCGACAGCACGCTCGTGCGGATCGAGACGGAGGGCGGTCTCGTCGGCCACGGCGAAGCGAAGGCCGCGGTCGGGAGCGCCGGCAACCAGCGTGCTCTCGCGACCCTTGTCGAGCACGAGCTCGGGCCGCTCATCGTCGGCGAGGACGCACGGGACATCTCCCGGCTCTGGGACCTCATGTACAACGGCAGCCGGGCGCACTACGCGATCGGCCGTGGCCACGTGTTCCCGGCCCTCGGGCGCCGCGGCATCACGATGTCGGGGATCGGCGGCATCGACATGGCCCTGTGGGACATTCTCGGCAAGTCGCTCGCGGTGCCGGTGTGGCGCCTGCTGGGCGGCCGGCGCCAGACAAGGATGCCGGCCTACGCTTCGGGCGGCTGGGCGCCCGCCGATCGGATCGCCGACGAGCTCCAGAGCTTCGTCGACCGGGGCAGCTTCAAGGCGGTCAAGATGCGGGTCGGAACCGGGGATGGCGAGGTCGCGGACTCGGTCCGCCGGGTGCGGGCGGCGCGGGCCGGGCTCGACCCCGACATCACCATCATGTGCGACGCGCACGGCACCTGGAACGTGGCCGAGGCCAAGCGGTTCTGCCGCGAGGTCGCGGAATGCAACATCGGCTGGTTCGAGGAGCCGGTCACCGCCGACGACAAGCGCGGACTCGCCGAGGTCCGGGCGAGCACCGACATCCCGATCGCGACCGGGGAGAGCGAGTTCAACCGCTTCGACTTCCGGGACCTCGCGGAGCTGCGGGCGGCCGACGTGTTCCAGCCGGATCTCTCGATCGCGGGCGGCATCACCGAGGCGATGCGGATCGAGGCGCTCGCCTCTGCGTACCAGATCCGTTTCGCGCCTCACCTCTGGGGCGGGGCGTGCACGTTCGCGGCCGGCGTTCAGGTCGCGGCAGTCGCCTCGACGGGGTTCATCATCGAATACTCGCTCGGGGCCAACCCCATGCTCCACGAGCTCGCCCACGAGGACTTCACGATCGTGGACGGACACCTCGAGATTCCGGATCGCCCCGGCCTCGGACTCACCATCGACGAGGACTTCGTCGCCCGGTACCGGGTGACATAGCGCGGAGCCGGAGAGCAATGTCGACTCCCGAGAGCCCGGACGGGGTCGGGCGCGACCGCGATCTCCGGACCGCAGCGGCCGATTGACGCGCGCCCAGCGCCGAGCGCCGGTTCCGCCCATGCAGACCATCACCCAGATGCTCGGTGCGGTTCGGCGGCGAACGCCGGACGCGACGGCGGTGGCGTATCGGGGCCGGCGACTGACGTTCACGGAGCTCGACGACGCCGCGCGCCGGGCGGCGCGCGGGCTCTCGGAACTCGGGGTCGGGCCCGGAGACCGGGTGGCCCTGTGGCTTCCCAACAGCCCGGCCTGGCTCGTGCTGTGGCTCGGCGCCGCGCGGCTCGGGGCCATCACCGTGGCGGTCAACACCCGCTTCCGCGCCGTCGAGGTCGCGGACATCGTGCGCCGCGCCGGGGCGAAGGCGCTCGCGCTCTGGCCGGGCTTCCGAGGCATCCCCTTTCTCGACATCCTCGGCGAGATCGATCGGAGCGCCCTCGAGCGGATCGAGACGCTGCTGCTTTACGAAGAGGCGGACGCCCGCCCGGGGCCCCCCCTCGGCGCCCGGGGCCCGGCCCCGCCCGCGCTTCCCGCCTCGCTCGCCCATTGCCGGCGGGCCGCGTTTCCCGACCTTCTCGAACGTCCGACCCTCGACGAGGATTGGGCCATGTCCGGGGACGGGTCCAACATGTTCACCACGTCGGGGACGACGCGCGCCCCCAAGTTCGTGCTCCACAGCCACGCGAGCGTGACGGCCCACGCCCTCACCATGGCGCGCGAGCTCGGCTATGCGGCGCACCCGGAAGGCGGCGCCCTCGGCGCGCTCCCCCTTTGCGGCGTCTTCGGCTTCTGCCAGATGACCGCCGCCCTCGCGGCGGGCTGCACGCTCGCGCTCACGAGCGCGTTCGACGCGGCCGAAGCGGTCCGGCTCGTCGACGAGCACCGGGTGCGGTACCTCAACGTGACCGACGACATGGTGATGGCGATGTTCGACACGACCCGGCGCGAGATCGCGCTTCCGACCGTTGCGGCGTGCGGGTTCGCGGCCTTCGCGGCGAAGCCCGACGAGCTGCTCGCGAGTGCGCAGGCGCGGGGGCTCCCCCTCGTCGGCCTCTACGGCATGAGCGAGGTGCAGGCATTCTTCTCCCGGCAGCCGCTCGACGCCGCGCCCGAGCGGCGCCTCCTCGGAGGCGGCGTCCCGCTCGATCCGGCCGCGCGGGTCCGCGTACGCAACCCCGAATCGGGGCGCCTCCTCCCGGCCGGGGAATCGGGGGAGATCGAGCTCGCCGGCCCGAGCCTCATGCGCGAGTACTTCGGGAACCCGACCGCCACCGAGGAGACGACGACCTCCGACCGATTCGTCCGTTCGGGGGACCTCGGGCACCTCACCGGCGACGGCGGCTTCGTGTATCTCGCGCGGATGGGCGACGCCATGCGTCTTGGCGGGTTCCTGGTGAGCCCGGCGGAGATCGAAGGCCACCTCAACGAGCATCCCGCGGTCCGCGGCGCGCAGGTGGTGGGAGTGGACACCGAGCGTGGCCCCCGGCCCGTCGCCTTCGTGACGATCACGGCGCTGGGCGGGTTCGACGAAGCGACGCTGCGCGACCATTGCGGACGTTCCCTCGCGCGGTTCAAGGTCCCCGCCCGCATCTTCGCGGTGGACGAATTCCCGACCACGAGGAGCGCGAACGGCACCAAGATCCGGCGCGCCGAGCTTCGCCGCATGGCGCACGAGCGACTCCGCGCTGGCGCGCCGAAATTCGCGTAGACCGGAAATCTCGACAACGATCGTCGATTACCCGGAAACTTCCGCACACTTTTCGGGTTTGGGCGCGGAGATACCGCGGTGACAGGGAGCACGGACCGAGAGAGAGCGTCGCGCGACCGCGGACGGGATCGGGCGCACCGCGATCGCCGCCGCCGGCCTCCAATCACCCGGTCGGCCGCCGCGCTGTCGCGTACGGAATGCACGAGAGGGCGAGTTGGTGCATCATGCTCTCGTGAGCGATCGGGGTGGCGTCGAGAGCAGCGCGGACGCCTTCCCCGGTCGATCGGGAGAGATGAGTGCTGAAGCCGATCCGCAGACAGGTCGTTGCGACGGCTGCCATCCTCGGGGCGGCCATGGTCGCGGGCTGTCACCTGGACAAGGTCGCCCCTTCGGAGATCGGGGGCAGCGCGGAAGACGCGGCCGTGACATTGGCCGCAACGATCGGCAGGAACGAACGCGTCGACTGGAAGCGGGCGGCACCCCTGGCGGCGGAACGGTGCCAGTCCTGGGGATACGGGAGGGCGCAGCCGATTTCGGAGGGCGAGGTGCGTTGCGCCGACAACCCGGGCAGCACCTGCGGTTGGAGAGGCAGCGAGTTTCGATGCGACTGCTCGACCTTGACCGTGGCCGTGACGTACCGGTGCATCTGGTGACTCGTCCCGGGACGGGTTGATCCCCTCGTTCAGCCGACGGGCCCGCCAGGCGCAGCTCCCCGCGCGGCCAGCGTGCGCACCCGTGCAGGGTCTCGCCCGTCCGCCTGCCGGCGACGGCCCTGCTCCACCGATTTTCTCGTCGAGGCGAAAGTGCTGCCACGCAGCTTCGGCGCGCGCTTCAGAGGCATCGCCGGGTTCCGGAGCGTGCTCGTGCACGGCTACCTCGACGTCGATCTCGACCTGATCGTGCGGATGCTCTCGGACCGCCTTTCCGACTTCGAGGCGTTCGCGACTCACGTGGCGCACTGGCAGATCGGCCTGCAAGAACCTTGAAGTGACAGTCTGGACCGCGATTGCGCAACGTGATCTCGTTGCACGGAGCCGAGGGGAGCACGAACCTGACTCGCGAGGTACCGCGTTGACCACCCGGATGGACGAGCCTTCGCAACCGGCCGGGCCCGCATCCGGGACGCATTTCCGGGAAGCGCCGACGGAGCACGTCGGATTCGCTCGGATCGAGCTCCCGAACGCGGAGGTCCACTATTGGGCCGGCTTCTTTGCGCCGGACGAGGGGCGCACCCTGTTCGACGCGCTGCGCGCGGAGTTTTGGTGGGAGCGGCACCGGGTCCGGATTCGGGGGCGGGAGGTGGATTGTCCGCGACTGTCCGGCTGGCAGGGCGACGCGACCTATTCGTACTCGGGGCTCACCCTGCGACCCGCGCCGTGGACGCCCGGGGTGACGGCGGTACGCCGGCGGATCGAAGCCGCAACCGGGGAAGCGTTCAACAGCGTGCTCGCGAACCTCTATCGGGACGGAAACGACCGCATGGGCTGGCACGCGGACGACGAGCCGGAGCTCGGACCGGCTCCCGTCATCGCGTCGGCAAGCTTCGGCGCGGCGCGGCGGTTCCTCCTCCGCCCGAAGCGCGGCCGGGCGCGGTCGGTACCCAACGTGCTCGAGCCCGGCTCGCTTCTCGTCATGCGCGGGCCCACCCAGCGGCACTGGTTGCATTCCCTTCCCCCGACCAGACGCCCGGTCGGACCGCGGATCAACTTCACGTTTCGCCGCATCCTCGCGTGACCGAGGTCGTTGCCTCCCTTCCGGCGCCCGTGGTGCAATAGGGCACGCCCGCGGGGCAGACGGCAGAACGAGACGGCGAAGGCGCGCCGGCGGCTTGGGAAACCTCGCCAGGGAGCGCAGGGGCGGGCGGTTGCGAGCGCGCAAGGCGGCACGGGACCGGCAGCAGGACCGCACGCGCCGCAAGGGTGCACCGCACGCAGGAGGTACGTGGATGGGATACCGGCGCATCGCGATCGATCCGCTCACCCCGACAATCGGAGCCGAGGTCTCCGGGGTCGACCTTCGCGACCCGCTCGACGACAGGACGTACGACGAAGTCCACGGCGCCCTCGTGGAGCATGGCGTCATCTTCTTCCGCGACCAGGCGATCGATCACGAGCAGCACCTCTCCTTCGGGCGGCGATTCGGAGCGCTGCACGTCCACCCGGCGGCACCGTGCGTCGCGGGCAATCCGGAGCTCATGCTGATCCACACCGATGCGGACTCGACCCGGCAGAACGGGGACAAGTGGCACAGCGACGTGTCGTGCGACGAGGAGCCGCCGATGGGTTCGGTGCTGCACCTTCACACGGTGCCGGAATCGGGCGGCGACACCCTCTTCTCGAACATGTACGCGGCGTGGGACGCGCTGTCGGAGCCGATGAAGGGGCTGCTCGCGCCCCTCGATGCCCGACACGAGTCGGCGCACCTCTACGAGGGGCTGTACGGGGATGCGACGGTGCGTCGCCGCAACGAATGGCCGAGCGCCGTGCATCCGGTCGTCCGGACTCACCCCGTGTCGGGGCGGCCCGCCCTCTACGTCAACTCGGTCTTCACCCGCCGGATCCTCGGCGTTACCGAACGCGAGAGCCGCGCCCTCCTCGACTTCCTGTTCGTGCACGTCGCGAACCCCCACTTCCAGTGCCGCTTCCGCTGGCGCGAGAACTCGATCGCGTTCTGGGACAACCGCTGCGTGCAGCACCACGCGATGTGGGACTATTTTCCGAAGACCCGCACCGGCACCCGGGTCACCATCGCCGGCGATCGCCCCCGCCGCTGATCCGGCTCCCGGAGGAGCCGTGCACCCCACCCGGTCGCGCTCCGTCCGAGCCGGCAGGCGCGCAAACCCACGGCTCGTGGGCTTGGACATGCCCGCTGGAGAACCCCCCTACCGTCGAAATCGAGTCCGTGGAGACCCTACGATCATCCTGGATTCTCCAGGGAGAATCATTGGTCGAAGTTACCTTGCCGGAGCGCGACGGAAACAATGTCCGACGTCAGACAATCAGGAAAGCGCTTCGACCCTGACCACGATGTCGGGAGCGGTGGCACCACGCCGTCCGTGCCGTCTCGAGCTTGCCCGCGGGCGACGGGAGGTACGTTTCCAAGCGATCCGGTAGTAGATGCTTACAAGCGCGACATCGACCGGACCCTGCTTCGCCAGAACCTCGGAAGATCGGTGACGGAGAGGGTCGCAAACCTCTCCGTCCTCCAGCGACTTGCGGACGAAGCGCCCCGCGCGAGTTATTTCAAGCATGAAATTTCATGCTTGAAATAACTTCCCGGTCAGCGCAGACTCGTCCCGACGCCTCGGCACCCGGAGGGGGCGCCCATGAACATCGCCTGTCTCGGCGGGGGACCCGCGGGACTCTATTTCGCGATCAGCCTGAAGCTCCGCAACCCCGCCCACGAGATCACCGTGTTCGAGCGCAACGCCCCCGCCGACACCTTCGGCTGGGGGGTGGTCCTCTCCGACGAGACCCTGAAGAATCTCGCCGCCAACGACCCGGTGAGCGCGGCCGCGATCCACGGCCACTTCGCCTACTGGGACGACATCGCGGTGTGCATACGGGGCGAGCGCATCGTCTCCACCGGCCATGGGTTCTGCGGCATCGGCCGCCGCCGCCTGCTCGAGCTCCTCCAGGAGCGGGCCGTCCACCTCGGGGTCGATATCCGGTTCGAGACGCGAGCCGACGATCCAGCCCCGTTCGCAGACGACTTCGATCTGGTGGTTGCCGCCGACGGGCTCCATTCGCGCACCCGCGAGGCGCTCCGCGAGCACTTGCGCCCGCACATCGACGTTCGCCGCTGCAGGTTCGTCTGGCTCGGCACCCGCCAGAAGTTCGACGACGCGTTCACCTTCATCTTCGAGGAGACCGAGCACGGGTGGGTATGGGCGCACGCCTACCAGTTCGACCCGGGCACCGCCACCTTCATCGTTGAATGCTCGCAGGCCACCTGGGAGGCATTCGGCTTCGAGTCGATGAGCCAGGCGGACTCGGCGGAGGCTTGCCGACGCATCTTCGCCGACCACCTCGGCGGGCACCCGCTCATGAGCAACGCGACCCACCTCCGGGGCTCGGCATGGCTCAACTTTCCCCGCGTGCTCTGCGAAAACTGGTGGCACGAGAACGTGGTATTGCTCGGGGACGCCGCCGCAACCGCCCACTTCTCGATCGGCTCCGGCACCAAGCTCGCGATGGAGGGAGCCGTGGCCCTGGCCGCCGCCCTGGTCGAGCAGCCGACCATGGAGGAGGCATTCACAAGCTACGAGGCGACTCGACGCATCGAGGCGCTCCGCCTCCAGTCCGCGGCCAGGAACTCCCTCGCGTGGTTCGAGGACGTCGAGCGGTACCTCCATCTCGACCCCGTGCAGTTCAACTACTCGCTGCTGACGCGTTCGCAGCGGATCAGCCACGAGAACCTGCGGCTGCGCGACCCCGAGTGGCTGCGAGACGCCGAGCGGTGGTTCCAGGAGCGGGCCGGCGCCCCGCACGCCCCGGTCCGACCGCCGATGTTCGCGCCCTTCGCCCTGCGCGACCTCCGCCTCGAGAACCGGGTCGTCGTCTCGCCCATGGCCCAGTACAAGGCGGTCGGCGGCATGCCCGGAGACTGGCACCTCGTCCACTATGCCGAGCGGGCGAAGGGAGGGGCGGGTCTCGTGACGACCGAGATGACCTGCGTCAGCCCCGAGGCCCGGATCACTCCGGGCTGCACGGGGCTCTACACGGACGAGCAGACCGAGGGGTGGAGGCGAATCACCGACTTCGTACACCGCGAGACCGGCGCCCGGATCTGCTGCCAGCTCGGCCACTCCGGCCCGAAGGGGTCGACCCAGCTCGGCTGGGACGACATGGACGCGCCGCTCGCAAAGGGCAACTGGCCCGTGATGGCCGCTTCCCCCGTCGCCTGGTCGCCCCGAAACCAGACCCCGCGGGAGATGAACGAGAAGGACATGGAGAGGGTGACGGACGAGTTCGTCACGGCGGCGCAACGGGCCGAGGTGGCGGGCTTCGACATGCTGGAGCTGCACTGCGCCCACGGCTACCTGCTCTCCTCGTTCATCACCCCGCTCACGAACCGGCGCAAGGACCGCCACGGCGGCAGCCTCGAGAACCGGATGCGATTTCCGCTTCGCGTCTTTCGCGCCATTCGGGCGGTGTGGCCGGCGCACAAGCCGATGTCGGTCCGCATCTCCGCCAACGACTGGGTCGGCGACGAGGGCGTCACCCCAAGAGAATCGGTGGAAGTGGCCCTCGCGTTCAAGCACGCGGGGGCCGACATCTGCGACGTGTCCGCGGGACAGACCTCGACCCGTGCCCGCCCGGTGTACGGACGGATGTTCCAGACGCCTTTCGCGGACCGGATCCGCAACGAGGGAGACATGGCGACGATGGCGGTGGGGAACATCTACGACGCGGACCACGTCAACTCGATCCTGCTCGCGGGGCGCGCGGACCTCGTGTGCCTCGCCCGCCCGCACCTCGCAAACCCCTACTGGACGTTTCACGCGGCGGCGGCCCTCGGCGACCACGCGGTCGAGTGGCCCCTGCCCTATCTCGCCGGCCGCGACCAGCTCGTGCGTCTGGCCGGGCGGGGCGAGGCGGCGGGGATCGCCGCCGCGGCCCGGGCCTGAGTCATGGCACTCGTCGAAGGCCGGCATGCGGTGGTCACGGGCGCGGGCTCGGGGATCGGAGCCGCCATCGCGGAGGCGTTCGCGGCGGAAGGGGCGCGGGTCACCATCCTCGGTCGCCGACTCGAGGCGCTGGAGCGTCTCGCCGCCGGATCGGCGGACCGGCTGTTTCCGGTGCCCGCCGACGTGACCGACGAGGATTCGCTCCGCGCCGCGTTCGAGCGGGCGGGACGCGAGCGCGGCCAGGTGGACATCGTCGTCGCCAACGCCGGCGCGGCGACGAGCGCACCGTTCCGGCGCCTCGACACGGCCATGTGGGCCGAGATGCTCGGCGTCAACCTGACCGGCTGCTACCACACCTTTCGCCACGGGTTGGCCGCCGTGGGCGGGGGCGCGCGGTGGGGCCGGCTCATCGCCATCTCGTCGACCGCCGGGCTCAAGGGCTACCCCTACGTGGCGGCGTACTGCGCGGCGAAGCACGGCGTCGTCGGCCTTGCCCGTGCGCTCGCCGTCGAGCTTGCGAGGTCCGCGGTTACGGTAAACACGGTCTGCCCCGGGTTCACCGAAACGCCGCTCCTCGAACGGAGCGTGCGCAACATCGTCCGGCAGAGCGAGATGAGCGCCGAGGACGCCCGAAGGTCCCTCGCCGCCGACAACCCCATGGGTCGGTTCATCCAGCCCGACGAGGTGGCCCGGGCGGTGCTCTGGCTCTGCGGCCCGGGCTCCGACGCCATCACCGGGCAGAGCGTGTCCGTGTCCGGCGGAGCGACCTGATGAGCGCCTGCGCCACCGCGTCCGCCGACGCCGCCAGGGCACGGCTTCGCCTGTGGATCCGGATGCTGCGACTGACCCGGGCCATCGAGTCGGAGCTGCGCGAGAACCTGCGAACCGAATTCTCCGCGACCTTGCCCCGCTTCGACGTGATGGCCGCGCTGTACCGTTTCCCTCGGGGCATGATCCTCTCCGAGCTCTCGCGCTATCTCATGGTGTCCAACGGCAACGTGACCGGCATAGTCAACCGCCTGGTGAGCGACGGCCTGGTCGAGCGCACACGCCGCGGCGGCGACCGCCGCACCACCGTCGTGCGCCTCTCGGAGCACGGCACGGCGAGCTTCGAGTCGATGGCGCGCGCGCACGAGTCCTGGGTGAACGGCATCTTCGCGAATCTGACCCCCGGGGAAGCGGAAACGCTGGCGGCGCGGCTCAGGCAGACCAGCCTCTATCCGAGGGTCGCTCCGTGAACGAGCGGACCCGGGCACCGCAACCGGGGCGCGGGGAGCGCCCCCCCGCCGCCGGCGTTGCCGGCCCCACCATCGAGGAAAGCGGAGGGAAGGCCCGATGACGAACGTGCTCGGACCGTCGGCGCACATGGACACCTTCGCGCGCGACAACCTTCCGCCTCCCGCGAATTGGCCGACGTTTCTACCCGCTCCTGTCGAGTACCCGGCTCGGCTGAACGTCGGGCGCGAGCTCTCGGACCGGATGGTCCACGAGGGGTTCGGCGACCACGTTGCCCTCATCGGGCACGGGCGCCGGCGGACCTACAAGGAGCTCACGGACTGGACCAACCGCCTCGCCCGGGCCCTGCGCGACGATTTCGGCGTGAAGCCCGGAAACCGGGTGCTGATCCGTTCGGCCAACAACCCGGCCATGGTCGGCTGCTGGCTCGCGGCCACCAAGGCGGGCGCGGGGGGCGGGAAAACGAAGCCGATGCTGCGCGCCCGGGGGGCCGCGAGGAGCGTCGAGACGGCGCGGGTCCGGCTCGCGCTCTGCGACACGCGAATGATGGACGAGCTCGTCGCCTGCTCCAAGGCAAGCCGATTCCTGGAGCAGGTCGTCGGCTTCGACGGCACCGCGAACCACGACGCGGAGCTCGACCGGAT
>MKWU01001829.1_pt1 | contig 34881 bp, 39 predicted proteins | sample 809101 | NCBI WGS metagenome assembly MKWU01 (sample SAMN05860141, study PRJNA318959) | sponge metagenome | host: Aplysina aerophoba | place: Slovenia: Piran, Adriatic Sea, Gulf of Piran | collected 2013-05-07
GCACGGGGTGCAACGTACGTTCGGGGAGCCCGGAGCTCCCTCACCCCAGCCCTCTCCCTCGGGGAGAGGGGGCTGGATCGGCGGGGGGCGGGGGGCTAGTCGGTCTTGAGCACGCGCTCCGGCGTGATGCGCAGCATCGCGCGGTTCCCGCTATCGAGCAGCTCGCGGAAGGCGTCGCCCTCCAGCGGCAGCCCCAACTCGCCACCCTTGCCGTGCGTCTGCGTGCGGTGCACGCGGTAGCGGTCCACGCGCTCCGGGTCGGCGCTCACCTGCTCGGCGGTGCCGTAGACGACCACCTGCGCCCGACCCTCGTTCACGAGCAGCGCCACGCGCGGCTGACGCCCCGCGTTGTGCCACTTCGCCGAGTCGCGGGTGACGCCGACGTAGATGCCGTCGTCCTGCATCGAGTAGTGGAGGGTCGAGACCTGCGGCGAACCGTCGCGCCTGGACGTGGCGAGAATGCAGAGCAGGTTGCGTTCGAGGTAGGCGCGCTGTTCGTCGGTGAGTTCCATGGTAGCCTCGCTATGCCCCCTCGTTCGCCACGTCGACGCCCGCCGCGCGGCCGTCGGCGAGCGCCTCGATCTCCTCGAGCACGTTGAGCAACTCGCGGTCGTCGCGGCGGGCGATGTCGGGGATGTGGTAACCGGCGTCGAAGGCGCGCACGACCTGCGGGTGGTCGTCGATCACGTAGTCCGGGACGATCGGCACGTCCATCTCGTCCAGCCGCTCGCGGTAGCGGTACAGCGGCTTCACGAAGTAGTCGTCGACGTAGCCGTCCAGGCCGTGGAGGCGCATGTCGAAGCGGCGGATGCCGACGCCGGACCAGATGTAGATGGAGTGGCCCGCGTCCTTGAGGCGCTGGAACACCTCTTCGGTGTGATTGCGCAGGCGACCATCCGCCATGATCAGCGTGTAGTCGACGTCGAAGAAGACGTTGAGGGTGCGCTGCTCGGCCACGATGGTCCCCACGATCGCCCCCGGCGTCCCGGCGGGCGCTACGAACCGGCCGAAGCGGCCGGACGGCAGGCAGCGTAGCAGCGCGCGAGGTTATGACGTACCACGCCGACGCCCGCCGGCACGTGCTCCCCTACGCAGGCGGTGGCGGCGCGACGCAGGACGTGAACGTGAAGGCGAAGGCTGCGAGGCCGTCCGACTCAGTCTCCACGGTGAGTGTGTGCCGCTCGACGTCGATGCCCTTCACGAGGCGGTACATGCGGGGCTTGTCGACGTTGATCGCGCCGCCCTCGACATCCTCGCCGGCGGCGTCACCCGCGACGGGCTCGCCGTCGAGGAGCACGCGCGCCGCGCCGCTCCCGCCCATGATCGGCGGGTGGATCACGAGGTTCACGTCGGCGGCCATGTAGGTCAGCGTCATGCGGCTCGGGCCCTGCGCGCCGAACGGGCGCGCCGCATTCTCGCCCGAGACCATCCAGTGGCCCTCGAGGTACAGCGTGCCCTCGACATGCTTGCCGGGGTCGCCGTAGAGGTGCGGGCGGTCCGGCTGCGGACCGCCGAGGTTGCCGATGACGCCGCGCGAGTAGCCGCAGTACAGCTCGGGCGTGACGCGGTAGCACACAGCGCCGGGGCCATCCTCGGGTCGTAGGGGCTCCATCAGCGCAGGCAGTTCTGTGTCGAAGCCCTCCTGCTCGCGCAGCAACGCCTGGAGCACCTGCTCGGAGTCGCCGTACGCGCCCTCGCCGGCGTGTTGCGCGCGGATCTTGCCCTCGCGGTCGACGAAGTACTTGGAGGGCCAGAAGCGGTTCGCGTACGCCTGCCAGATCGCGAACTCCGCGTCGAGGACCACCGGGTAGGGGATCTCGAGGTCCGAGATCGCCTCGCGCACCCGCTCCGGGTTGCGTGCGAAGTCAAACTCCGGCGTGTGCACCCCGACGATCGTGAGCCCGTGCTCCTCGTAGCGGCGGTGCCACTCGGCAAGGTACGGGAGGGTGCGCAGGCAGTTGAGACAGGTGTAGTCCCAGAAGTCGACGAGCAGCGGCTTGCCGAGACCCCGCACGTCGACCGGGCCGCCCTGCAGCCACTCGCCGCCGTCGAAGTTGGGGGCGTTGACGACCGGTGGTTGCTGGGGTGGCTGCGCAGGTCCGGTGGTCATCGCGTCTCCTCGCGCTGGGAATGGGCTGTTCAGGCCGCCCGTGAGCACCCTCGCCGGGGCCGCCGTCGCGCCAGTGTACCGCCTGTCACGGGGGGCAACAGCGCGGCGGAGCGCCGCCTGCATTGTCGTCTCGCGCGCGGACACGTACGCTGCGCGACCGTGAGTACCGACGAGCCTGCATTTGCCGGCGGGGCCGACTACGAACGGCTGCTTGGGCCGTTCGTGGCGGACCTCGCGCAGCCAACCTCGCTCTCAACCCTCGCCTACGACCTCAACGCGGGTGTGCCCGACCGCGCGACGCTCCCCGTCGACGCCATCGCCGCCGCGTTCGAGCGCGCGCTGCGCGACGACCCGGGCGGTGCGCTGACCTACGGCGGCGCGCAGGGCTACGAGCCGCTGCGCGCGTGGATCGCCGACCGCCACTCCGAGACAAGCGACCTCGCGCTCGGTCCGGCCAACGTCACGCTCTGCTCCGGCAGCGCCCACGCGATCGACAACATCGCCGCGACGTTCCTCGGGCCGGGTGACGTAGCGGTGATCAGCGCGCCCGCCTACCCCGGCGCGATCCGGTCGTTCCGAGCGCGGGGCGCGAGCATCGCCGCCGTGCCGCAGGACCAGTACGGGATGCGCGCCGACGCACTCGACGAAGTCCTCGGGCGCATCGCCGCCGAGGGCTCGGCGGCCAAGCTGATCTACCTCGTCGCCACCTACGACAATCCGAGCGGCGCGACGGTGCCGCAGGAGCGGCGCGCGGAGATCGTGGAGATTGCCGCCCGCCACGGCGTGCTCATCGTCGAGGACGACGCGTACGCGGGGCTCGACCTGGACGGCCCGCCACCAGCCTCGCTGTTCGCGACCGCCGGTGGGCGTGGCGTGCTGTACGTCGGCACAGCCTCGAAGACGGTCGCGACCGGTCTGCGCGTCGGCTGGGTGGTCGGCGCCGCCGAGGCGATCCGGCAGGTGGTGTTCACACGCCTCGACAACGGCAGCTCGCCGCTCGTGCTGCGCGCGCTGCTCGCGTACTACGAGGGCGGCACGCACGACGCTCACCTCGTGCGCATCCAGGGCCTGTATCGCGAGCGCCGCGATGCCGCCGCCGAAGCGGTTCGCAAGGCGTTCGGCGAACTCGCGACGTTCGTGACGCCTTCGGGCGGCTTCTACCTGTGGATCCGCCTCGCCGACGGCATCGACGCAAGCGCGCTCCAGGCGGCCGCCGCCGAGCGCGACGTGGCGGTCACCACCGGCACGCTCTACGCGCCAGAGGGCGCAGACGAGCGCCACATCCGCCTCGCCTACCCAACGGTGCCGCCCGACACGCTGCGCGAGGCGATCACACGCCTCGGTGAAGCGGGCGCTGCCGTGGCGGCGGCGCGCAGCTAAACGACTACCGCTTGCGTCCCTGCTCGGGGACCTGCTCGCGGAACTCCTCGTGCGGCGGTACCTCCTCGCCGACGACGTGCAGGAAGTAGTACGTACCGAAGTCGCCGAGGAACTTGAAGTCCTTGCGCAGCATCTTCAGCGTGTCCCAGAAGTCGCCGCGCGAGCGCAGGTAGTCGCGGAAGGTGCCGTGCTCGTCCTCAAGCTCGAGCATGCGGCCGGCGTTGCTGACGACGGCGTTGAGCTTGCGGCGGTTGCGGATCACGCGCGTGTCGTTGGCGAGGGCGTCGATCTCCGCTTCGCTCATCGACGCGACCCGCTCGGCGTCGAAGCCATGGAAGGCCTCGCGCGTCGTGTCCCACTTCCCCTCGACGACCTTCCATGACATGCCGCTCTGGAAGACGGCTTTGCTCATCACATCGAGGTAGTCGCCGAGGTTCTGCGGCTCGATACGGTCGGGCGCGTCGGGCATGGGATGGCCTTTCGTCCGTGTGGGCGGGCTCGCTTCGTCATCATCGCATCGCGGGACGAGTCACGCTCATCGGGCGTATCGTGTAAGGGGAGGATCTCCGATGCATGCGATCGTCGAGGAGCACCGGTCTGAGGTCGAACAGCTCTGCCGGGAGTACCGGGTGAGGCGGCTCGACGTGTTCGGCTCGGCCGTGCGCGGGAACTTCCGTCCCGACGAGAGCGACCTCGATTTCCTTGTTGAGTTCCACCCGCTCGCCCCCGGTGAGTCGTGGAGGAGGTACTTCGACCTCCTCCACGGGCTCCAGGACCTGTTCGGCCGACCCATCGACCTCGTCGAGGACTCGGCGATCAAGAATCCGTACTTCCGCGAGAGCGTCGAGGAGACCCGCGAGCCGTTCTATGCAGCGTGAGGTCCGCAAGTATCTCTTCGACATCGCGACCGCCATCTCCGCCATCGAGGAGTTCACGGCTGGCCGGTCGCTCGAGGAGTACGAGCAAGACCTGATGTTGCGTAGCGCTGTTGAGCGCCAGTTCGGAATCATTGGCGAGGCTACGGCACGGGTGGGGCAGAGCGACCCCGATCTGGCCGCCCGGATCGGCGACTACCGCGCGATCATCGACTTTCGTAACGTCCTCGTCCACGAGTACCAACGGGTCCGTGACGCAACCGTCTGGGGCGTGATCCAGGACGGTCTGCCAGGGCTCCGCCGGGACATTGAGGCCCTGCTCGCCGAGGAGTAGCCCGCCCCTACGGGTTGAGGACGATCTTGCCGAAGAAGGTGGAGTCCTCCATCAACTCGTGCGCCTGCGCGATCTCGCTGAGTGGGAACGTCGCGTGCACGACCGAGTGGATCGAGCCCTGCTCGAGCATCTTGAAGAGCCCCGTGAGCGTGCTACGGATCTGGTGTGGACTGGGTCGTCCGATGCCCATGTAGGCGTGCCCCATCGTGAACAGCCGGCCAAGGTGGATGGTCGACAGGTGGCCCGCCGTCACGCCGCACGTCACGAAGCGCCCCTCCGGGGCCAGCGAGTCGGTCGCCGCACGCCACACGGGCGTGCCGACTGAGTCGCACACCACCTCGACGCCGTGGCCGCCGGTGATCTCGCGCACCCGCTCGGCGATGTCCTCGGTGTAGTGGTCGATCGCGGCGTCGGCGCCGAGGTCGAGCGCTTGCCGGCACTTGTCGGCTGAGCCCGCAGTGGCGATCACGCGGCACCCGGAGGCCTTCGCGATCTGCAGCGCGAAGCTGCCGACCCCGCTCCCCGCGGCGATCACGAGCACCGTCTCGCCCGCCACAATGCGCGCCTTGTCGATCAGGGCGCCGTGCGCGCTGCGGCCCGCCGTCGGCGCCGACCCTGCTTCGTCGAACGAGAGGTTGTCGGGCATCGCGAACGTGCCGAGCGCTGCGGCAACGGCAAGCTCGGCGTGCGTCGACGACGCCGTCCCGGCGACGCGCTGCCCCACCTCGATCCCCGTGACCTCGCTGCCCAGGGCCTCGACCACCCCGGAGAAGTCGCGTCCCCCGATGTAGCGGTCACCCACCACGCCCTGCCCGTGCGACCCCTCGCGCGTGAACACGTCGAGCCGGTCCATCGAGGTGGCATGGACGCGGACCAGCACGTCGTTCGGTCCCGGCTCGGGGTCGGGCGCCTCGCCGTACTGCAGGACGTCGAGTCCGCCCTCGGTCTCGTGGAACGCCGCGCGCATCGTCGCCTCCTCGCCGCGCCGCGGACGGCGCGCTGTCACCCGGGCCCGCCGGCGGGCCCGGCTCGCCTCGGGGGAATGGCCTACCCGTCGCGCTCCTCGTACACCTCGCGCGCGACGGTGACCGCGTTCACCGCGGTCGGCCAGCCGGCGTAGGCCGCCATGTGCGTGATGATCGCGCCGATCTCCTCGCGCGTCACCCCGTTGTCGAGGGCTCGCCCGATGTGCGCCTTCAGCTGGTCGGTGCGATAGAGCGCCGTGAGCGCGGCGACCGTAACGAAACTGCGGTCGCGCGGCGACAGGTCGTCGTGCCCCCAGAGCTGGTCGACGACCACCTCGTTGGTGATGTCGGCGAGTCGCGGCGCGACGTCCGCCATCATCTCGCGCACCGTCGATCGGTCGTCCTGTGGTTGTGTCATCGCCGCCTCCTCGCCGCGCGGGCCCGCAGGGACCCGCCGCGAGCATGATAGCGCCGCGCCGGCCACTCACCGGGCGTCGAGGCGCGATGCGACCTCGACGCCGGTGCATCGGCCTCCGCGTCGGCGACTGAGGTTGGAGGGGCCTCGACAGCTACTCCGAGGCGGCCCCGTCGCGCTCGTCGTAGACCTGCTTGGTGACGGCGGCGGCGTTCACGGCGCACGGCCAGCCCGTGTAGAACGCCATGTGCGTGATGATCTCCGAGATCTCGTCCCGCGTGACGCCGTTGTCGAGCGCACGCCCGACGTGCGCGCGCAGCTGGTCGGTGCGGTACAGCGCCGTGAGCGCGGCGACCACGATCAGGCTGCGGTCGCGCTTCGAGAGGCCCGGGCGTTCCCAGATCTCGTCGAAGACGAGTTCGGTGGTGAGCTCTGCAAGCCTCGGCGTGATCTCGGCGAGCACGCTGCGCGCCTGCGTTCCGCTGTCTCGTGGCTGGGTCATGGTGGCCCCTCATCTCCTGGCGTCGAGTCGTCTGTGGACGCGGGCATGATAGGCCGCGCGGGCCGCTGGGCCCGCGCATGCCGTCGACGAGGCGGGGCGTGCGAGGCGGCTACTGCATCGGCGAGTAGTCGGTGGCCGCGAGGATGTCCGAGCGGATCCGCGTCGTCAGCGATCCGTCGCGCTGCGACTCGGTGACCACCTCGCGCCACTCCTCGTCGGCCCCGAACGCGGCCCACTTGGCCGCGCGGTCCTCCATGCTGTCGAAGCGCATGATGTAGACGAGCTGGTCGCTCCAGCCGCCGTGGGCGTACGTCCAGAAGCCGACGACCTCCATGCCGTGGTTGCCGAAGATGCGCATGGTGTGGTCGCGGAAGCGCGCGTGGAGTGCGGGCATCTTCCCCGGCGCGGCCTCGTAGATTCGCAGCTCGTAGATCATCAGGCTCTCCGCCCTTCGCGAGTCGTCGGTGGTGTCGAGGAGGCAGCGTATCGCATCGCGCCGCCTCGACGGGTCGGGGTCAGAACAGCGCGATCGGGTTCACCGGCGACCCCGTGCCCTGCGCGAGCCGCAGCGGCGCCAGCGTGAGCTGGAACTCCCATCGCCCGAGCGACGCGCACGCCTCGGCGAGGCGCGAGAGCTGCATGTTGTCGATGAGGTGCACGCCCAGCGCGACGAGGGCGAGCGTGTGGATCGGCATCGCCCAGCCCGTCACCAGCGTCGGGAGCGCATCGGAGACGCCGTCGCCGCCGAGCACGGCGACATCGCGCTCGCGCAGCCAGGGCGCCGTCTCCCCCGAGAGCCCCGCGAGGCCGCCCGTCATCGGATCCCAGCGGCCCTCGGCGGCGTTGCGCTCGTCGCGGCCGGTGCGCACCAGCAGGATGTCGCCCGGCGTGACGCGCACGCCCTGGCGCTCCTCGGCGGCCTCGAGGTCCGCGACGAGGATGCGCTCGCCCGGTTCGAGGTAGTCGACGCCGCGCAGGGCGGGGATGTCGAGCAGCACGCCGCGGCTCACGATGCCGTCCTGGCCGGCCATGATGCTGTTCAGGCGCGCGCCGATGCTCGTGACCATCGAGGCCGGGTAGCCGTTGTACATCTGGTCGTTGTGGAAGATGTGGCACAGCGCGTCGAGGTGCGTGGTCGCGTAGCCGTGCGGGTTGACCCCGAAGAAGTCGCTCGCGCCGCCCATCCCGCCCCGGGTCACGTCACCCCCGCCCTGCATCGCGTGGATGACGGGCGTCGGGTTGTCGGGTGCGGGGCGCTTCGGCAGCTCCTGCGCGCAGCTCACGATGGCGCCCTCGCGCACCAGCGAGGCGGCCTCGGCGCGCTTGGCGTCGGTGATCAGGTTGAGCGCGCCGCGCTGGTCGTCGTCGCCCCAGCGCCCCCAGTTGGAGAGCGACTCGAACCACCCGTCGAGCTGCTCCGTGGTCACCGTGTCGGTCGTCGCCATCTCGCCCTCCCCTCGCACGAGCGGCAGGATACGCGATGCAAGCGGGCGGGCCGGTAGAATCATCGCCCGCCCGCGAGAGGCAGGGAGGCAGGCAGCGCGTGACGCAGCCCATCACGATCCGCCCGGCCGGCGCGCACGACGTGCCGGCGATCCAGCGCATCTACAACCGCGAGATCCTCGAGGGTGTCGCGACGCTCGACGAGTGGCCGTGGACCGACGCGCGGCGTCGTGCGTGGCTGGAGACGTACCGCGACGAGATGGTGATCGTCGCGCAGGGCGACGAGACGGTGGTCGGCTTCGCCCACTTCACGCCGATGCAGAAGTTCGGCTTCCGCTTCACACGCGAGGTGACCGTCTACGTCGACTCTACGCACCACCGTGGCGGCGTCGGCCGCCAGCTCATCGAGGCGCTGATCGAGGGCGCACGCGAGCGCAACCTGCACGTGCTCGTCGCCCGCATCACGTCGGAGAACAGCGCGAGCCTCGCGCTCTTCGAGGCGCTCGGATTCGAGCGCACCGCGCTGCGGCCGGAGTGGGGATACAAGTTCGGCCGCTGGGTCGACATCGTCGAGATGCAGCTCACGCTCCAGACGACCGAGGAGTTGGAGCGGCTCGTGCAGCCGGGCTTCCGCGTCGCGCTCGTCGCGACGCCCGAGGAGATGCAGGAGGCGCTGGCCGTGCGCCGCGCGGTCTTCATCGAGGAGCAGCTCATCGACGAGGACGAGGAGATCGACCGCTACGACGCCGACCCCACGACCGTGACCGACGCCGTCCACGTCCTCGGCCGCCTCGACGGTCGCCCCGTGGCGACCGCGCGGCTGCTGCTCGACCAACCCGCCGGGGAGTACCCGCACATCGGTCGCGTCGCGGTGCTCCAGTCGGAGCGAGGGCGCTACTGGGGCGTCGGCGTGATGCAGGCGCTCCATGAGGAGGCGCACAGGCGCGGCCATGCCGGCGTTACGCTCGGCGCGCAGGAGTACGCCGTAGGCTTCTACGCGAAGCTCGGCTACGTCGCGCGCGGCGAGGTGTTCCTCGACGCCGGCATCGAGCACCGCTGGATGGACCTCGTATTCGAAGGCGCCGAAGGAGGCACGACATGACCATGCGATCACGCCGGATGGCAGGCGATGAACTCCGCGAGTACCTGGACGAGGGAACCGGTAGCGAGTGGGGGCTGCTCGCGACCCTCGACCGCGAGGGCTACCCGCACGTGGTGCCGCTCGGCTACTTCCGCGACGGAGACGACATCCTGCTGGGCACGCAAGACGGCTCGCAGAAGGTCTACAACGCCGAGCGAGACCCGCGTGGCTCGCTCACCGTCACCGGGGCGAGGACGGGCGGCGACCTGAGTGGGGTGTTGCTGCAAGGCGACCTCGAAGTCGTTCGCGACCCGGACGCGCGGCTGGAGCTGGAGCGCGAAGCGCACCGCAGGCGCGGGGGCGCCGAAGACGAGGCGCCCACCGAGGCCCGGCCCGGCGCGGTGTACCTGCGCCTGCGCCCGAAGCGCACCATCACCTGGCGCTACGACTGACGCGCGGGCGTCGATGACCTCGCCGCCAACGCCTACGCCGTCCGCGCCCACGCAGGACCCCGATGTGCGGGAGCGCTCGCTCAGCGAGACGCTGCCGCCCTACCACGTGGTGCTGCACAACGACGACCACAACGAGATGGGACACGTCGTGCGGTCACTGGTGGCGGCGGTGCCGGAACTCACCACCGAACGGGCGATGGAGGTCATGATCGAGGCGCATCTGCGCGGCCAGGCTAGGGTGATCGCGTGCCCGCTCGAACGCGCCGAGCTGTACCGCGACCGCCTCGAGTCGTTCGGGCTCACCGCCACCATCGAGCGTGCCTGATACGTCGTCGCGCTGGTACGCTACTGACGTGACGAACGTGATTGCCCGTTCACTCGCCCTGCTGTTGGCTGCCTCGGCGCTCATCGTTGCGTGCGACGATGGCGATGGTGGCGGCGACGAGTCCGATAGCGAGCCCCTGCGCATCGGCTACCTCGCCGACCGCTCCGGCTCGATCGCCGAACTCGGCGACGTGGTCAGCGTCGGCGTCGAGCTTGCCGTGCAGCACGTCAACGAGGCCGGTGGCGTCCTCGGCCGCGACGTCGAGCTGCTCTTCGGCGACACCAAGGTGAACCCCACCCAGGGCGTCGAGGAGGCCCGCCGGCTCGTCGATGTCGAGGGCGTGCAGGCGATCGTCGGAGCGATCTCCAGCACGGTCACCCTCGCCGTCACGGAAAGCGTGATCGGCCCGTCCGGCGTGGTGATGATCACGCCGTCGGCATCCTCGCCCGCGCTCTCGACATCGAACGACAACGACTTCCTGTTCCGCAGCGCCCCCTCGGACGTCGCGAAGGGCGTGGTGCTCGCCGCGCTCGCCGAGCAGGAGGGGCTCGACAACGTCGGCCTGCTGTACCGCGACGACGCCTACGGCCAGGGGTCGGCCGAGGTCTTCATCAACAACTTCTCCGGCTCGGTGACGGCCGCGTCGTACTCCGCGCTCGGCCAGCCCACGTACCTCGCGGAGCTGCAGCAGGCGGCGAGCGGCGGCGCCGACCTGCTCGTCGTGATCGCCTTCCCCGGCGAGGCCGAGGTGTTCTTGCGCGAGTCGATCGAGAACGAGGTGTTCACGAAGTTCGTCTTCGCCGACGCCACACGCAGCGAGGACCTCGCGGCGATGATCGGCCCGGAGCACCTCGACGGGATGAAGGGCACCGCGCCGGGCAGCAGCGACAGCGAGCCCTCCACGGCTGCGTGGAACCGCGCCTATATCGCCCACTTCGGCGAGGAGCCCGCGCGTGCCTATGTCCGCGAGGGCTACGACGCCGTGATCGCCATCGCGCTCGCCGCCGAGGCCGCCGGCTCCACGGACAGCGCTGCGATCCGTGACCAGCTCCGCAACGTCGTGCAACCGCCGGGCCGCACGGTCATCGCCGGGCCCGACGGCGTCGCAGCGGCCCTCGAAGCCGTCCGCAACGGCGAGGAGATCGACTACGACGGCGCGGCCTCGCCGCTCGACTGGAACGCCACGGGCGACCTCCAGACAGGGTTCGTCGAGATCTGGGAGTACCGCGGCGGCAAGATCGTCCCGATCGAGTCGCGCCCCTTCGACCTGCGCTGACCGCGCGCTACCGCGTCCGCAGCGCCGACAGCCCGTGCGCGCGTCGACGCTGGTTCGCGGCCCGCCAGACGGCGGGGTCCTGCGCGAGCACGCGCCCGAGGGACGCTGTCGAGACGCCGGCCGCGCGCGCCGCATCGCCGACGCGCCACCCGGCCGCCTCGAGCACGTCGAGCAGCGCGGCGACCGCAGGCAGGAACCGCGCATCCCGCCGGCCGACGGAGATGCGGCCGCCCCCCGTCCGCACGGCCTCGATCTCCGGCACGCGCGAGTAACCGTCGAGGGTGACGGGCACGCGGAGTTGCAGCGCGAGAGCGCGACGCAACCGACGCAGCGCGCGTGCCCGGTTCTCATGCTGCGACCGCGACTCGTTCGCCTCGGCGCTGACGCCCGATGGTCGGTGCCGCAGCCGCACAGCCGAGTCGGTCACGTTGCGCTTCTGCCCGCCCGGCCCGCTCGCACGGAACCGGTCGAAGTCGCACTGCGCGAGCAGCGCAGCATCCTGGAGGGTGAGGAAGTCGCGCCAGACGGGCTGCTCGGTGGTCACGCGCGCGACCGTAGCACGCCAGCGATCACGCGCGCTCGGCAACTGCGCATGAGATTACGCTATTCAAGCCAGGTTGAATAACGAACCCCACTATTGTCGTTTCTGTGCCAGGACGAAAATAGTGCCCGTGTCGTCGCCCAGCCTTCCAGCACTCGGTCGCGCGCCCTATCCTGTCACCCTCGCATCGATGCGGACCGGAGGAAGACACCATGCCGCGCGTGCAACTCGTCGGGGCTACCGGCTACGGCGGACTCGGCATGATCGAGATGCTGTTGCAGCATCCCGAGCTTGAGGCGTCGGCGCTCATCGCGCGCGACGACGCCGGCAGGCGCATCGCCGACGTCTACCCGCACCTCCACGGCCGCACCGACCTCGTCGTGCAGGGGCCCGACGACGCCTCGATCGGCAGCGACTGTGACGTCGTCGTCTTCGCCACCCCCGACCAGGTCTCGATGGGCTACGCGCCGGCGCTCGCCGACGCCGGCCTGCGCTTCCTGGACTACTCCGGCGACTTCCGGTTCCCCGACGCCCCCTCGTACGCGAAGTACGCCGCCGCACACCCCTCGATCGCCGACGACGGCCACGGCGCCGAGGCGTTGCTGGGGCGCGCGATCTATGGCGTGCCCGAGCTCACCGGCGACGCGGTGCAGACCTCACCGATCGTCGGCAACCCCGGCTGCTTCGCCGTCGGCATCATCCTCGGCCTCGCGCCGCTGTTCGCGGACGGGCTCGTCGAGGGCAACACGGTGATGGTCGACGGGCTCACCGGCTCCTCCGGCGCGGGCAAGAAGCCGGCCGCCGCCCAGCACTTCTCTCACCTCAACGACAACGTCGTGCCGTACCGCGTGTTCAGCCACCAGCACGTCGTCGAGGCCGAGCACACGCTCGGCGGGCTGGCCGGCGGGGACGCCAGCGTGCACTTCGTGCCGCACCTGCTCGGCATGACGCGCGGGATCCTCAGCACGATGCACATGTCGCTCACCCGCACCGCGTCGCGCGAGGCGCTGCTCGAGCGCTACCGCGAGTTCTACGACGGCGCGCCGTTCGTGCGCGTGCTGGACACGCCTCCGACGCTCAAGGGCACGGTCGGGTCAAACTTCTGCGACATCTCGCTCGTGACCTCGCCAGATGAGAGTCGCGTCGTGGTGATGTCGTCGATCGACAACCTGCTCAAGGGGCAGAGCGGGAACGCGCTGCAGAACCTGAACCTGATGTTCGGCTTCGACCAGACACTCGGCCTCGAACGGACGCCGCTCTACCCCTAAAGCGGCGCACCCGCGGCCGGCTCGTCGGCTGAACCCTCGACCGGCGCCTCGGGCGCCTCGATCGGCGTCCGCCAGCGCGAGACGAGGCGGTCGAGGCCGACGGCGATCGCGAGCAGGAACACCGGTGCGACGGTGATCACCACGTCGACGCCGACACGACTGGCCACGGCGCCCAGCACGAGCAGCGGGAAGATCGCGAGCCCGTCCTTGAGCACCCCGAGCAGCGCGAACGCGCGGCCCTGGATGCGCAGCGGCACGGTGCGGCTGACGTAGGTCTGCGTCGCCACGGCCGCGAGGGTCACGCCGAAGCCCAGAAAGATCGAGAGCAGCGCGGCGGTCTCGACCCTCGGCCCCACGCCGGGGATGTCGAACACGAACAGCCAGCCGAGCGCCTCGCTGAGCGGAGCGACGAGCCCCAGCGCCATCATCACGACGCCGACGAGCACGAATCCCGTCACCGCCACGGGCCGCTCGCCGACGCGCCCGATGAGCGTCGGCGTGACCCCCAGCGCGAGCAGCAGTCCGATGGGCGCGGGCGCGAACACGTAGAGCGCGTTCGCCGGGTCGACGTCGAGCACCTCGCGGACGTACTGCGGCCCGAGGATGCCGAGCACGACGTTCACCGTGCTCGCGAGGCCCGCGAGCACGAGCATGATCAGCACGCTGCGCTCGTCCAGCAGCCACTGCAGCGCCTCGCGCGTCGAGGGCGGGGGCACGCGCGGGGCAGTCGGGTCCGCGCCCACGGGCGCCGGGGGGCGGAGGTCGAAGACGCGCGTGGCGGAGAGCAGGAACAGCAGCCCCGCCATGATCGTCACCGGGTTCACGCCAAAGGCGCGCACGATCACCGGCGCGAGCAGCGCCTTCCCGATCAGCTCGCCCGCCGATGAGACGAGCCCGAGCATCGAGGTAGCCCCGGCGAGCTCGTCGGTGTTCGCGACGAGCGGCACCGTGGAGGCCTCGCTCGGCTGCGAGACCTGGAACAGCACGCGCACGAGGAACAGCACCAGCAGCAGCGCGCCGAACTCGGTGCCGAGCGCGAGCGGGATTGCGAGGGTGAGCGCGCCCATCCCGAAGTACGCGCCCGCCAACGCGACGCGCTTCGGCACGGCGTCGGCGACCGCACCGCCGTACATGCCCAGCACGACGCCCGGGAGCAGGAAAGCACAGCCGAGCAGGCCCGCCTCGAACGCGCCGCCGCCCTCGCGCGCGATCGCGATCAGCGCGCCGAAGAGCAGCGCCTGCTGCGCCATGTCGGCGAGGAAGCGCGAGGCGAGGAGCGCCTGGAACTGCGTGTTGCGCGCCACCGAGCCCGGCGGCGTCCAGAACCACAGCACGCGGAACGCGCGTTCCTGCCCTCGATCGATGGCGTCGTCGATGCGCTCCAGGGAGCGAAACGGAGGCTCGTCGAACTGCGGGGGTAATGCCATCGCGACCGCTATCGTACGCGCCGAGGGGGCAGCGGGTGGGCGCGGCTACACTCCGTGAACCTTCACCCGCTCACAGTCGACCGAGAGGCGCTGGCGTGATCGGCAAACTCGCCCGTACGAGCCGCAAGGGCTGCCTCCTGCGCGCCCGCCTCGCGTGGCTCGCCGCCGCGCTCGCACTGCTCGTCGCGTGTGGCGACGAGGGACCGCCGGAGCTGCCGACCGTCACGCTCGAGCCCGCGATCGGCGGGCAGCAGTTCGAGCGGCCGATCGAGGTGGGCGTCTACCCCGGCGGGCGCTTCTTCGTCGCCGAGCAGGGCGGGCTCGTCCACCTGCTGCGCGCCGACGGGAGTGACCGGCTGGTGCTCCTCGACCTGCGGGAGCACATCGACGTGGAGCTCGGCGAGGGCCTGCTCTCGGTCGCGCTCGACCCTAACTTCGACGGCAACGGACGGCTGTGGGCGTACTACTTCGCCGCCGGCGAGCCGCCGCGCAGCGTCCTCGCGCGCTTCGAGGTCGCCGATGACACGGCCGACGCCGCGAGTGGCCTCGAGGTGCTCGTGCTGCCGCAGCCCGGCTACAACCAGAACGGTGGCGCGATCCGGTTTGGGCCGGACGGCATGCTCTACCTGAGCCTCGGCGACGGCAGCGCCTCGACCGACCCGTTCGAGAACGGGCAGGACCTCGGCACGCTGCTCGGCTCTGTGATCCGTATCGACGTGCGCGACTCCTCGCCCACGCAGCCGTACGTCGTGCCGCCCGATAACCCGTTCGTCGGCGTCGAGGGCGCTCGCGACGAGATCTGGGCGTACGGCTTCCGCAACCCCTGGCGCATGGCGTTCGACCCCGAGGACGGGGCGCTCTGGCTGGGCGACGTCGGGTTCATCGACAACGAGGAGGTCAACCGCGTCGGGCGAGGCGCGAATCACGGCTGGAACGTCCGCGAAGGCTTCGGATGCCTGACCCCTGCCCAGAGCTGCGAAGCGGAGGGCATGACGCCGCCGGTGACGGCCTACGGCCACGACGGCGGGCGCTGCTCAGTGACGGGCGGCGTCGTGTATCGCGGCGAGGCGATCCCCGCGTTGCGAGGCGTCTACCTGTTCGGTGACTTCTGCAGCGGCGAGGTGTTTGCGCTGCACCCGCCCGCCGACAACGCCGAACCGCCGGGCGAGCGCAGCGAGCCGGTCGTGCTTGTCGGGGGCGCGGGCTCGCTGGTCTCGTTCGGCCTCGACGCCGACGGCGAGGTGCTGGTGGTCGACTACCGGGGCGCGATCTGGCGGCTCACGGCGGAGTAGCCCGCACCTGCAAGGCGGCGATGACGACGCAACTGTACGAACGGACCGCGCAGCAGCGCGTTATACCCCGGCAAGCCGCCGAGCGTCGTCGATGTAGTCCCCGGTCTCACGGATGAGGCGTTCGATACCCTCGACGGGTTCACAGAGGCCGATGTAGAAGCACTCGCCGTGGAGCGCGCCCTGGCGCTCGTAGTAGCGCGCGCGTAGCGAGCCGGCCTCCGGCTCAACACGCTCCAGTGCCCGTAACCCGCTCCCCGTGTCCGTCGAACGACGCGGCTCCTCTCCCGTACGGGCAAGGATCAGCCCGTCGGTGGCGCGCTTCGCCGCGCACCACGCCTTCTCCGCCGCATCGCGGATGTCGCCGGCGGCCATCTGGCGCAGGGCAGCCTCTTGCACCCGGCGGGCGTCGGCGAAGACACGCACCGCATCTGCCTCAACCGTGGTCATGGGTTCCCCGCTCCGGTGGGCTGCCGGCGGGATCGTAACACTGGGTGATGCCTGCTATCGGCCGCCGCGGGCGCGATCTGGCGGCTCACGGCGGAGTAGCCCACGCTGCGCGCATGGACACCGCGTTCGAGCTGGCAGCCATCGCCGGAGTCGCGTTCACCGTCGGGCTCTCCGGCGCGCTCACGCCCGGGCCGCTGACCGTGCTCGCCATCCGCGAGGCGACCGTGTTCGGGGTGCGCGCCGGTCCCCTCGCCACCCTCGGCCACGCGATCGCCGAGGCCGTCACGGTGGTGGTGCTGGCGCTCGGCCTCAGCGCCGTGCTCGACGACGAGAGCCCGCTGACGGCGGTAATTGCACTCGTGGGCGGGGGCATCCTCGTCTACCTCGGCGTGGACCTCGTGCGCACACTGCCGCGCGCGGAGCTCACGCCCGCCTTCGCCGCCGCGCCCGGGGAGACGACCGCGTCGGCGCGGCGCGTGGTGCTGCTTGGCATCCTCGTCTCGGTCGGCAACCCGTACTGGGTGATCTGGTGGGCGAGCGTCGGCACGAAGCTCACCGCCGACTCGCTCGACGCGGGGCTCGCCGGGCCGGTCGCGGTCTTCGGGGGACACATCGTGTCCGACCTCGCGTGGCTCACGCTCATGGCGTGGCTCGTCCACTCCGGGCGGCGCTGGTTCGGCCAGCGTGCCTATCGAGCGTTACTCGCGGTGTGCGGCGTGTTCCTGGTGGGGCTGGGCGCGTACTTCGTCGGCTCCGGAATCGTGTTCCTGGCGTAGGGAGCACAACGCCCCGCATCAGCGGGGCGTTTCAGGTCATGCCCGTGGGACGAACGAGGCTACTCCTCCTCGTCCTCCTCCATCTCCTCGGCGGGGTCATGGACGTAGCGCAGGTAGCGGTCCTCGCGCTCGCCGAGGAGGACGAGCCGGCCTTCGGCCTCGTGCTCGCGCACCCACTCGGGCATGAGGGCGCTGTGGCCCTGGATGAGGAACGTGGCGCCCTCGAAGCTGAAGCGCCGGCCGGAGACCTCGACGTAGTAGGGCGGCGGTTCGTCCGAGTTGTTGAGGTTGACGACGAACACGTCGGCGCCGCCCTCGGTGAGCACGGTCATGTCATCGAATGTGACGTCAAGCTCGGACACACAGCCCCCTCGAGAGTCTCCGCAGGGCGACGCTGCGGCGGATCATGCCGCGTCGGATCATAGTGGTGCTCGCGCCCCGGAGCTACCCGCGACGCGCAGGTCCGGCACGCTCAGCACCGTGATCAGCGTCACGATCACCGCCGAGGTCACGCACCAGGCGCAGATCGCCTCGATCTCGAACAGCTCGAGGTACGTCAGGTAGCCCGAGTAGAGCGCCCCGCTCAGCGCCACCCCGAACGTCGCGCTCGCCATCGGGCGGTCGAGTCCCGCCTCGGCGGCCTGGGACCAGAACCGTCGCGCGGCGACGAGCGCGAGCAGCGTGAGGTACATGCCCAGCCCGAGCAGCGCGATGGGCACGCCGCCAATCTCGGCGAACTCGGAGCTCTGGACCGTGTGGCAGTCGCCGACGCCCGAGCAGAACGGCTCCTGCTCGTTGTCGACCGCGACCCAGCTCAGGTACGCGGCGACGGCAGTCCCGAGCACGACGAGCGCGAGCAGTGCGTCGCGTCGACGTGCGAGCAGCGCTCCCACGGTGGCGCGGCTACCCGCCGCCCGCGCCCGCGGCGGCCAGTGCGGCGTCGATCTGCTCGCGGAAGTCCTCGATCGGCCGCGCGCCCTGCACGGCGAGTGCGCCGTTGATGAAGAACGTCGGCGTCGAGGGCTGCACGCCCGCGCCGACGACGGACTGTCCCGCCTCGTCGGTCGCGTCGCGGACGAACTCCAGCTTCTCGCCGGATTCCACGCACGCGTCGAACGCGTCGAGGTCGAGAGCATCGCCACCGACGGCGTCGTTCATCTCGCGCGCGAAGGTCTTGAGGTTGTCGTCGGAGGCCCAGCCCTGGCCGCCCTGCCGCGCGAAGAGCACATCGTGGTAAGGCCAGAACAGGTTCTGATCCGCGGCGCACTCGGATGCGGCGGCAGCGCGCTCCGAGTCCGCGCCGAGGATCGCCATGTGCCCGAACTCGATCGCGACGCGACCGTCCGTGATGTACTCGGCCTCGATCAGCGGCTTCGTCTCGCGGGAGAAGTCGCCGCAGTGCGAGCAGCTGAAGTCCTCGAACGCGACCAACTGCACCGGCGCGTCCGGGTCGCCGAGTAGCCGACCGTCGACAGGCGGCCGCGCGTCGGGTGCTGCGGACTCATCGTCCTCGGCCACACCGGCCGCGGCCAGCGCCAGCTCGATGCGGTCCCGGAAGTACTCGAACGGCTGCGCCCCCTGCACGGCAAGGACGCCGTTGATGAGGAACGTCGGCGTCGAGGCGCGTCCCCCGAGTCCGCTGAGGAGCCGCACGCCCTCGTCGGTGTGGGCCTGCACCGCGATCTCCTTCACGCCCGCGTCCACGCACTCATCGAACATATCGAGGTCCAGCCCGTCGCCCTCCAGCGCGTCGTTCATCTCGCGTGCAAAGTCCTTGAGGTTGCCGTTGGTGGCCCAGCCGGCAGTGCCCTGCCGCGCGTAGAGGATGTCGTGATACGGCCAGAACAGGTTCTGATCCACGGCGCACTCTGACGCCGCACCTGCGCGCTCGGAGTCCGGCCCGAGGATCGCCAGGTGCCGGTACTCCATCGAGACGAGCCCCGTGTTGATGTACTCCGCCTCGATCTGCGGCTTGGTCTCGCGCGAGAACGTGCCGCAGAACGCGCAGCTGAAGTCCTCGAACGCCACGATCCGCACCGGCGCCTCGGGGTTCCCGATGAGCCGCCCGTCGACCGGCGCCTCGGTGGCCGGGACGACGAACTCCTCGTCGCCGACCGAGCCGCTGCCGCCGGGCCGGTTGAGGATGATGAGCACGATCACGGCGCCGACGGCGATGACCACGGCCCCGATGGTGAGGAAGCCGCCGAAGGAGTCGACGGTGGCGCGGATGCCCCGCCTGCGCGATGGCCTCGACGACCCCGCGCGATCCCGTCGTCGCGAACTGCTGGCGCCCCGGCGAGGCCGCGATGGACCATCCGTGGACTCCTCGGCAGGTTGTGACTGCTGCTGCGACTGGTCGGCGTCCTGCCGTCCTCTGTTCCCGCCTCGGCGGCGTCGACGGCGTCGGCGATTGCTGCCCAAGGTGGCCTCCGTGCAGTGCGTGGAGCGGGAGATGCGCGTGTCGTTCGATTATCGGAGGGCGTGCGAGGGCGGGCAACGGCCCGCGCGGTCGTCCCTCGATGGCGGTTGGCTTAAGGCTACGGCGATGCCGCCTCGACGTTGGGTAGCGTTCGCTGACGATTCCGGGGATCCAGGTGCTCACGGCAGCTCCCATTTCGGATACGCGCTGCTCGTCCTGGATCGCGAGTACATACCGGAGTTCGTGAAAGCCCGGACCGAGTTTCGCTCCCAGAACCGTCTATGGAGAGAGGCCAAGGGCGGGAACGTCAACCGACCCAGATTCAGAGAAGCGATCGAGTCCCTAGAGCCCGTTCTCGACGGAGATGGGGCCTTCGTCGCGGCATGCATGATCACTAAGGAGAAATACAGCGGGCCCTGGTTGAATCCCATCGAGCAGGCACCCGCGAACCCGACTTTCCTGCGCAACTACCTCGTACGGAAGACGCTCGAGCTTGCATTCGACAGGCCAGAGGATCACTCTGGGGACCTGCTCGAATTGGTCCTCGATAGAGTGGACTACAGCGATCAGCAGGTCTTGAACCTGCGGCGGTATCTGGACTCGGACTTCACTGAGTTTGGACTCTTCAAGTTCCCGCAGGTCACTCAGGTCACACACGGCGATTCTCAATACATCGAGGGCCTCCAGGTCGCTGATCACTTCGCCCGTCTTGCGTATGGCGTGGCGAGAGGCGTCACGTCAATCGAGTCTGAACGCATGGCCGGGAGGTGGATGAGGATGGAGACCGTGGTATCAGGGCGCTCGTTCACGCTCGCCGAAGACGCACGAAACGCAATCTCTCGCCGGACTCTGCTCGGCGAATAACAAGAAGAGGGCGGAGGACGGAGGCCGTATACAGGCCACCCCCCTCCGCCGGGTTAGCAACGGCCCCGCCACGGCCCCAAGGGGCAGGGCGGGGAGGATTACCCAGATCTTCCGTTCTCGCTCTGACGCTTGTCAAGCCGCACGACCACGCGCCGCCTCACACCGGCACCTCCTCGCGCGCCCGCTCGGCGCTGAACGTGTACTCCGCGCCCTCGTCGCGGTCGACGACGACCACGTCGCCCTCGGCGAACTCACCGGCGAGGACGCGCCGCGCCAGCTCGTTCTCGACGCGACGCTGGATCGTGCGACGCAGCGGACGGGCGCCGAAGTCGGGGTCGAACCCCTCGTCGACGAGCGCTGCCTTCGCCGCTTCCGTCACCCGGAAGTCGATGCGCCGCTCGGCCAGCCGGTCTCCCACCTCGGCGAGCAGCAGGTCGGCGACCTGCGCGATCTCGGCCGCCGTGAGCGCCTCGAAGACGATGGTCTCGTCGAGGCGGTTCAGGAACTCCGGCCGGAACGCCTGCTTGAGCGCCTCGTCGACGTTACGGCGGCGCGTCTCGCGCTCGTTGTCGCTGCGCGTCCGCCCGAACCCGATCGTGCCCGTCGGCCCGGCCGTGCCGAGGTTCGAGGTGAGGATGATCACCGTGTTACGGAAGTCGACGGTGCGGCCGTGCGTGTCCGTGAGCCTGCCGTCCTCGAGGATCTGGAGCAGCGCGTTGAACACGTCCGGGTGGGCCTTCTCGATCTCGTCGAAGAGCACCACCTGGTACGGCCGACGCCGCACGGCCTCGGTGAGGCCGCCCGCCTGGTCGAAGCCGATGTAGCCAGGGGGCGCGCCGACGAGTCGCGAGACCGTGTGGCGCTCCTGGTACTCGGACATGTCGAGGCGCAGCAGTGCGTCCTCGTCGTTGAACATGTACTCGGCGAGCGCCTTCGCCAGCTCCGTCTTCCCCACCCCGGTGGGCCCGAGGAAGATGAAGGAGCCGATCGGACGCCGCGGATCCTTGAGGCCGGAGCGGGCGCGCCGGATCGCGTCGGCGAGGGTCAGGATCGCCTGGTCCTGGCCGACCACGCGGCCGTGCAGCGCCTCTTCCATGTGCAGGAGCTTCTCGGCCTCGCCCTCGAGCATGCGGTCGACCGGGATGCCGGTCATCTGCGCGATCAGCGCGGCGATGTCGGACTCCATCACCTCGTCGGAGACGCCTGCCTCCGAGCGCCACTCGGACTCGCGCGCGCGGTACTCGTCCTGCACGCCGAGCACTTCCTGCTTGATGCGCGCGGCCTCCTCGAAGTCCTCGCGCGCGGCGGCCGCGTCGAGGCGGTCCGAGGCTTCCTGGAGCCGCTGCTTGAGGTCGCGCACGTCGCCCGGCAGCGACTCGGCGAGGATCACGTGGCGCGAGGCCGCCTCGTCGATGAGGTCGATGGCCTTGTCGGGGAGCTGGCGCTCGGTCAGGTAGCGCGCGCTCAACTGGACTGCGGCTTCGAGCGCCTCGTCGGTGATGCGGAGGCCGTGGTGCTCCTCGTAGCGGGCGCGCAGTCCGCGCAGGATCTCGACGGCCTCCTCAACGCTCGGCTCGTCGACGTAGACGGGCGAGAAGCGCCGCTCGAGCGCCGCGTCGGCCTCGATCTTGCGGTACTCGTCGAGCGTCGTCGCGCCGATCACGTGCAGCTCACCGCGCGCGAGCGCGGGCTTCATCATGTTCGATGCGTCGATGGCGCCCTCGGCGCCGCCGGCCCCGACGAGCTGATGGATCTCGTCGAGGAAGAGGATGATCTCGCCCTTCGACTCCCGCACCTCGCGCATCACGGACTGCAGGCGCTCTTCGAACTCGCCACGGAACTTCGAGCCCGCCACGAGCGCGCCCATGTCGAGCGCGAGCACGGACTTGTCGCGCAGCCGCTCGGGCGCCTCGCCGGCGGCGATGCGCTGCGCGAGGCCCTCGACGATCGCGGTCTTGCCGACGCCGGCCTCGCCGATGAGCACGGGGTTGTTCTTCGTGCGGCGGTTCAGCACCTGCATCACGCGCTCGCACTCCACCTCGCGGCCAATCACCGGGTCGAGCTCCCCGTCGCGGGCGAGCTGGGTGAGGTCCGTCGAGTAGCGACTGAGTGCCTGGTACTGCGAGTCCGCCGTCGGGGAGTCGACGCGGGCGCTGCCGCGCACCTTCTGGAGGGAGGCGTAGATGCGTTCCCGGGAGACCTCGTACTCGCCGAGGATCGCCGCCGCCTCGCCGTCACGGATGTCGGCGATGGCGATGAGCAGGTGCTCGACGCCGACGAACTGGTCCTTGAGCCGGTCGGCCTCGGTGTTGGCGGCCTCGAGCATCTGGACGATGCGCGGCGTGGTGTAGATCTGCACCACGTCGTGGGTGAGCTTCGGCGACTGGTCGAGGTGGCGCTGGATGCGCGCCACGAGGGCCGCCGCGTTCACCCCGAGGTCGTCCAGCACGTCGCGCGCGACGCCCTCGGACAGCTGCGCGATGGCGAGGAAGACATGCTCGACGTCCCACTGTGGGTGGCGCTGGTCGCGCACGAGCTGCTGCGAGGACTGCAACACCGCCTGTGCCTGCTCCGTGAACCGATCCTGTCTCATCATCGCTGCACCGCCTTCGCGTGGTTCGTCTCGTCTGGGTAGTGGTTATGTGGTGGGCGGCTCATCAGTCCGGCTCGGCGTGCGCTGCTCCAGCAGCGCATGTACACGTGCGAGCTCGGCACGCGTCGCGTCGAGTTCCTGCTGGAGCTCCTCGACGCGGCGGGTGAGCCGCATCAGCACCTCCGCGCCCGCGAGGTTCACGCCGAGGTCCTCGACGTACTGGCGCAGGCGCAGCAGCAGCTCCACGTCGCGCTGCGAGTAGAGCCGCCGGTTGCCGCGGCTGCGGCTGGGGGCGACGAGGCCCATGCGCTCGTAGGTGCGCAGCGTCTGCTGGTGGACGCCGACCATGCGCGCCACGACCGAGATCTGGAAGACGCCTTCGTCCTGCGGAATGTTCGCCATCGTTCGCCTTCAATCGTTCTGTTCGCTCGATATGCCGCGCCTACGACGCGACCTCGGCTTCCTCGTCCGAGGTGGGGGCGCCTCCGCCGTCGTCCTCGACGCCCTCGATCGCCTGCAGGCGCTCGATGAGCTCGAGTTGTTCCGCGGTCAGGTGCTCGGGCAGCTGCAGGAGCGCTCGCGCGTGGAGGTCGCCGAAGCCGCCGCCGTCGCGTCGCGGCATGCCCTGCCCGGCGAGGCGGAATGCCCGGCCGCTGCGGGTGCCCGCCGGGATCGTGAGTGCGAGCGCGCGCCCCTTCAGCGTCGGCACCCGCACCTCGCCGCCGAGCGCGGCGACGGTCACCGGCACGTCGACGTCGATGTTCAGGTCGTCGCCACGGCGTTCGAAGCTCGGGTGGCGGCGCACCGTGACGACGAGGAACAGGTCGCCGGGCGCGCCGCCGCGGGGGTTCTGCTCGCCCTTGCCGCGGACCCGGACGCGCTGGTCGGTGTGGATGCCGGCCGGGATCGTCACCTCGATGCGTCGAGTGGCGCCGCCGCGCCCGCCGCCCCGGCAGCGGTGGCACGTCGCGCCGGCCAGGCTGCCCGAGCCGCCACAGACGGTGCACGGCGCGGCGCCATCCGCGATCTCGATGGTGCGCGTCGTGCCCTCGTACGCCTCCTGGAGTGTGACCTCGACCGGGTGGTCGATGTCGCGCCCGCGACGCGGCGCGCGCGGGGCTCGTGGCGCGTCGCCGCCACGGCCGAAGAGGCCGTCGAAGATCCCGCCGAAGCCACCCGAGCCGCCGGGCCTGTCGCCGCCGAGGTCGCCGAGGTTGAACTCGAAGGTCCGTGCGCCCTCGCCGCCGAAGCCGAACGGGCCTGCGCCGCTGCGTCGCATCCCCTCGATCTGCTCGGCGTCGCGCCAGCGATCGCCGTAGCGGTCGTAGGCGGCGCGCGTGTCGGGGTTGGAGAGCACCGTGTGCGCCTCGGAGATCGCCTTGAATCGCTCCTCGGCGGCGGCATCGCCGGGATTCACGTCGGGGTGGTACTGGCGCGCGAGCTTGCGGAACGCGGAGCGGATCTCCTTGTCGCTGGCGCCGCGTGGCACCCCGAGGACCTCGTAGAAGTCTCGTGCCATGCCGCTAATATAATAGAAAGGGGCCGTGCCGTCACCAGTATTCTTGAGTGATAGGCGCTCATGAGTATTGACACCCAACCAGCGAGACCTTATTATCCTGTCATGCACAACGAGGACACCATCAGGTAACCACCACTCGGCTCGAACGGCACACCGGGAACACAGAGCGACTGGCCGCCCGACATCCCGGTCGGGCAGGCACAGGAGGAATCGTTTGAACCTGACCAGCTACATCGAGGCAGTACGGCGCGCGGACGGCTCGGCACAGCCCGGGCAGCTCTCCCCCGCCGACCTGCAGGTAGCGCTCGTGCGCGTGGGCGCGTCGGTGCAGGCCCCGCCCTTCGGCTTCAACTAGGCCGGCGCGCGAAGCCGGGGACTCGTCCCCGGCAGTCATCAGGAAGCAGCGTCCCGAGGACGCCTCGGACGCCACGGCCGGCAAGCCGGCCACCAGCAACAGGGACTGAGGAGAGAGGACACAGGACATGACAAACATGGTTGTCCGTCGCGACCCGTTCGTGGGGATGCGCCAGGTGATGGACCGGCTCTTCGATGAGTCGTTCTTCAAGCCCATCCACACCCACTCGTGGGACGAGGGCACCCTGCCCGTCGACATCTACGAGCAGGACGGCAAGCTCCAGGTCCGGGCATCGCTGCCCGGCTTCGACAAGGACGACATCGACATCCAGGTCCACGAGGGCGTGCTCTCGATCAACGCGAAGCGCGCCGCCGAGGACGAGACCAGCGAGGGCCGGTGGTACCGGCGTGAGCGTCACATCAGCTCCGCGAGCCGGCGCATCGCGCTGCCGGACACGGTGCAGGACGCTGACTGGGACGCGGAGCTCACCGACGGCGTGCTGACGCTGACCCTGCCGCTGCAGGAGAAGCCGCAGCCTCGCCAGATCGAGATCCGCACCAGCTAACGCTCGCGGGCCCTCAACCACAGCAACCCCGGGGATGGCCTTCCCCGGGGTTGCGGCGTTAAGGGGTCCGCGCGACCTTGAATCTACGTATGTCATGCGCCATGTTTCCGCGCAGCAACACACGCCGGGGAGGGCAGGATGACGACCACGTTTCGAGTGCTCCTCGCAGCCGCCGCGCTGCTCGCCGCGGTTGCCTGCGGCGAGGGCGATGAATCACCGGACGAGGTCGGCGCGAGCGCTCGCGCCATCATCGAGGGTCCCGACGGCCACGCATTCGGCCAGGTGCTGTTGACGCAGGCTCCGAGCGGCGTGCTGATTTCGGCCGAACTCAGCGGGCTCACCCCCGGCGCGCACGGCTTCCACATCCACGCCGTCGGCGCCTGCACACCCGACTTCACCGCGGCCGGCAGCCACTTCGCCCCCGGTGGGGAACCCCACGGCTTCCTGCACGAGGAGGGCCCGCACGCCGGCGACCTCCCCAACATCCACGCCAACGAGGACGGCGTGGCCCGGGTCGACTACTTCACCGCCGCCGTCACCCTCGACGCCGACAAGGACCACTCGCTGTTCGACGAGGACGGCTCGGCGTTCATCGTGCACGCCGATCCCGACGACTACCGCGACGTGGCATCGGCGGGCGCCCGCGTCGCGTGCGGCGTGATCGTGCGCAGCTAGGACGACCCGAACTCCTCGCTGCCTTCGACGCCCTCGCCGGCCGGGTACGACGCGCGGTCGCCGGCCGAGCGCCAGAGCGCGTAGGCGGCGAGGACGACCACGAACAGCACCGCGCTCGTCGTCGCGAGCGACATCCCGAGCCCCGCGCGGTCCACGGCGAGGCCGAGGCCGAGCGAGATACCGATCGTCGCCAGCCACGCGGCGAGCTGGTGCACCGAGAGCATCGTGGCGCGCTCCCCGTCCGGCACGCGCCTCGACAGGTACTCGACGACGAGCGGGTGCAGCGCCTCACGCACGAACATCGCGCACGCGAACACGGGGAACAGCCACAGGATCCCGCTCGCGCCGCCGAGGATGCCGAGCGCCGCGATCGCCGGCAGCACGGCGAGCGATCGGCTCAGACCGAAGCGCTGCCGCACGCGCCACGACGACCATCCACCGGCCGCAGCGACCAGCATCATCCCCGCCGCCACCCAGCCGAGCGCCCACACCGGGACGCCCTGGCCGACGAGGATCGGCTGGAACGTCGTGAACGCGACCAACTCGATGGCCTGCACGGCCGCGGAAATCACGACGATCCAGCGCAGCGCGCGCGTCTGCAGGACACGCCCGGCGGCGCTGCGACCGATGCGCAGGAACGACTGCTCCGAACGCTCGCGCGGCGGCTCGACGAGCAGCAGTGCGAAGCCGGCGGCGATGAGCGAGAGGATGCCGCTGAGCACGATGGGCCAGGAGAGCGGCGTCCAGATGACCATCAGCCCGCCGGCCACCGTGAACCCGGCGATGCCGACGGTCATTCGCGCGTTGAGCCTCCCGAAGACCCCCGCGAACTCCTCGGAGCGTCCGACCGCGCGCAGCGAGTCGTACAGGAACGCCTCGTCAGCGCCGCTCATGAGCGCGCCGCCGATGGCGAACAGCACGTAGGAGCCCATGAGCAAGGCAAGCGAGCTCGCGAGCCCAAACACCACGAACGCCACCGCGGAGACCAGCGACCCGAGCAACAGGCTCAGGCGCCGCGTGTAGCGGTCGGCAATGACGCCGGTAGGCACCTCGGCGACGACGATGGCGCCGAACACCACGGCCTCGAGGAGCAGGATCTGGCCGAGCGTGAGACCACGGTCCTCGATCAGATAGATGACCCAGATCGCCTCGCCGAGCCAGGCCCAGCGCAGCACCCACCACCACGGCAGCAGCCGCAGGCTGCGCTCGATGCCGGGCGGGGGCGTGACGGTCTCGGCCATACAGTCGAGCGTAGCGGTCGTGCGCCTGACGCACACTGGCGCGCATCCGCGCCGGGTCACCCGTAACGCGCGCCTCCGCGCGCGGGCACCCGGCATGCGCGCATCCGCGCGGGGGGCGTTACGCTTGCGCGACCGCCCGTACGGAGGACGCCTGCAGTGAGCCGAGACACCGCCGCGCCATCCACCACGGCCACGCCCACGGAGCGAGCCGGCGGGCTCGGTGGCAGGCTGCGCGGGTTCGTCGAGAACCTCGGCGCGCTCAAGCACCCGCTCTTCCGCCGCTACTGGTTCGGATCGCTCGGCGCAGTCGCCGGGACGCAGTTCGTCATCCTCGGCACCGGCTGGCTCGTTGTCGATGGGCTCGGCGGCTCGCCGCGCGACCTCGGATACGTGGGCGCTGCGACCGCGGCGCCGACGATCCTCGTCAACCTCTTCGGCGGCGTGCTCGCAGACCGTATGGACCGGCGCATCCTGCTGATCGTGACCTCGATCGTCACAGGGGTACTGATCGGTCTGCTCGCGGTGCTCGACGCGACCGGTAGCGTCGAGATCTGGCACGTCGTCGCCATCTCGGCTGCGCTGGGGCTCGTCTACGGAGTGGACTGGCCGGTGCGGAACGCCTTCTTCCCGCAGCTCATCGACGATGAGCAGATGGTCAGCGCCGTCGCGCTCAACTCCGTGATGTGGCAGGCGACGCGCATCGTCTCGCCCGCCGCTGCGGGGATCGCGATCGCGCTGTTCGGGACGGCGTTCGTGTTTGCGGCGGCGGCGGCCTGCTTCGGCGTCATGGTCGTCGTGCTGGTCGCGCTGCGCGTGGAGCGGGCGGTGACGGGGCCACGCGCCGCGATGGCGCGCGAGCTGTTCGAGGGCGTCGCGTTCATCGTGCGCGAGCGGCTCTTCGCGGCGCTGATGCTCGTCACATACACGACGACGTTCTTCGCGATGTCCTACATCTTCCTGATGCCGCTCATGGCTGAGGAGCTCGATATTGGAGCGGCGAGCTTCGGCTTCATGCTCTCGGCGATCGGGCTGGGGGCGGTCAGCGGGACCGTGCTCTCGTTCCGGCTCCAGCGCTTCGCCGGCCTGGGTCCGATGATGCTGTCGGCGAGCTTCGGATCGAGCGTGTTCGTCTTCCTGTTCGCCTGGTCGCCTGTCTACCCGCTGTCCGTGGCGCTGGTGTACTGCGCCGGCGTGACCAACTCGATCTTCCTCATCACATCGATGACCGTGATGCAGCTGCGCGTCCCGGAGGAGCTGCGAGGCCGGGTGATGGGCATCCACGCCATCACGTTCAGCCTGATCAGCCTCGGGGGGCTCGTCGGCGGCTACATCGCCGACGCGTTCGGCATCCGCGTCGCGATCGCCTTCGGCGCCTGCGTGCTCGCGGTCGTGGCGCTGGCCGTCACCCTCACGCAGCCGGAGGTGCGGCGCATCCGCACGCACGCCGCTCCCCCGAGCGCCTGAGGGCGCACGTCGTGCGCTACCTCGCGCTCCTGGCACTCGCGGCGGCAGCCTGCGCCCCCGGGCCCGAGGACGGCTGTAGCGGAGACCTCGATGCGGCAACGACGGCGCCCGCGGAGCGCTCGGACTCGCCGCCGTTCCGCATCCTGTGGCTGGGCGACACGCTGCTCGCCGACGCTGCCGAGCCGCATCTCGCAGCGAACGGCTACGCGTGGGCGTTCGACCGCATGCGCCCGCTGCCCCACGCCGACTACGTGATCGCCAACGCCGAGGGCCCCATCACGACCGAGACCGCCGTCGACGACCCTTCGCAACGCTGGAGCTACGCCGCCCGCCCCGAGGCCGCGAGCGCGCTGGCCGCCGAGGACGTATCGACGACCGGGCTCGCGAACAACCACGCGGTCGACCGCGGCCCCACGGGCCTCGCTGACACTGTCAAGCACCTCGAGGCCGCGGGGGTCGCGACGCTCGGCGCGGGGGCGGACCTCGACGCGGCGCTGCGGCCGCTCATCGTCGAGACGCCGCACGGGCGCGTCGGAGTGGTGGCATTCGCGCAGGGCGGTGGCGTGCGCAAGAACGCGGGCGAGCACCGCCCCGGCATCGCCGTGCTGACTCGATGCAACGCCGCCGAGGGCGCCCAGCGCGCCCGCGAGGCCGGCGCGAGGTGGCTCGTCGCGTTCGTGCACTGGGGCGCGAACTACGCCGATGTCCTCCACTCGCAGCGCGCGCAGGCGGCGATCCTCGCGGCCGCGGGGTTCGACCTCGCCATCGGGCACGGGCCGCACGTCGTCCAGCCCGTCGAGGTCGTCGAAGGGATGCCGGTCGTGTACTCGCTGGGCAACTGGGTGTTCGGCACGCCGGGCCGGTTCAGCGACGATGCCCCGGGCGTGGGACTGATGGCGACGACGGCCTTCGGCCCGGACGGCCTCGAGGCGCTGCGCCTGCACTGCATACGCACCGACAACGACGAGGTCGCCTTCCAGCCGCGCCCCTGCACGCGCACGCAGGCTGACGCGGTGCTGCGCACGGTGCATCCTGACATCGCTATCGAGGACGGCGTGGGGGTGCTGCGGTGGCCGGTCGAGTAGCGCCGACGACCCAGGGGCGCGCGTGGCGGCGCTTGGCGCTGCAGCTCGCAGGCTGGGCGGCGCTGCTGCTCGTGCTCCGCCTCACGGTCGTGCCGGCGGAGTCGCGCGACCTGCTGACGCCCGAAGAGCTGCGGGCCTCCTCGACGGCCGCGCGCGAGTGGATCGAGCGCAACCTCCAGCCGGACGGTCGCTACACTTACGCCTACGACGCCGACCTCGACGCTCTCCCGGACGACTACAACGAGGTGCGCCACGCCGGCGTCACGATGGCGCTGTTCCAGTCCGCCGGGCGCGACGGGGACATCGATGCGTTCCGCACCGGCGACATCGCCGTCGAGTGGATGCTCGACCGGCTCTACCGCCGCGACGGCTGGGCGGCGCTCACCACACCGCAGGGGGACCGCGCGAAGGTCGGTGCGAGCGGGCTCATGCTCATCGCCCTCGCCGAGCGCCGCCTCGCGACCGGCGACACCCGGCACGACGAGGTCATGCGCGAGCTCGGGAGTTTCCTCGCAACGATGCAGCGCCCCGACGGCGGCTTCTACCTCGCGTGGCTCATCGAGCGCGGCGAGCCGGACTTCGTCGGCACATCGCGCTACTACCCGGGCGAGGCGACGTGGGGCCTCGCACTGCTGCATGAGGCGCTGCCCGGTGAGGGCTGGGACGAGTACGCCCGCGCGGGCTCGATCTTCCTCACCACGCGCCGCGACGAGGTGGAGGACGTGCGCTTCCGCCCCCTCCCCGACCACTGGGCCGCGTACTCCATGGCGGAGATGGTGGAGTGGGGGCTGAGCGACGAGGAGATCGAGTACGCGCGACGCCTCGCGGGCCGGTTCGGCTTCCTGATCCGCGCCGAGTCGCAGCGCGAGAACGGGCTCTTCGGTGGTCCCGGGTCGCTGATCCGTGTCCACGTGCGCGCCGCGGCCTTCGGCACCTGGGTCGAGGCGATGGGCGCGCTCTGGCGCGTCGCCGCCGCCGACCCGCGCATGGCCGACCTCAAGCCCGCGATCGAGGAGCGCATCGAGGTCGGCGCGAGCCTGCTCGCCAACCGGCAGTCGGACGCCGTCGAGGCGCTCGCCTACCCTCGGCCCCGCTTCGTGGAAGGGGCGTGGGTGACGCGGGGCGAGACGCGCATGGACGACCAGCAGCACGCGCTCTCCGGCCTGCTCTTCGCCGCCGACGCGCTCGAGGGCCGCACGCTGCGCTCGCCCGCCGACCCGTTGACCATCCTCGACGCGCTACCGTGAGCACGCCATGAGCGAAGTACCGCTGCTCCTCGCCGTGTTCTGGGCCGCGACCAACCCACCGGCCTCGCTCGCCTCGCTCCCGGAGCCGTTCGAGGGGGTCGAGCGCAGCAGGCGTGCAGCCCTGGTCCTCGCTGGGTGGGTCGTGGCCGCTGCGCTGCTGGTGCTCGCAGCGTTGCTGCACGGCCCCTTCCTGGACCTGCTCGACGTGTCGGCATCGAGCTTCGACATCGCGGCGGGCATCGTCATGCTCGCGGGCGCGTGGCGCCCGCTCCTGCGCGGCCGGGCGATCGAGGAGGCCACGGCGTCACTGCTCGACGCGAGCCCGCGCGCGGCCCTCGCGCCCCTCGCGGTGCCGCTGCGCGCGGGCCCCGCGCGGCCCCGGGCCCCCCCCGGGGGGCCGCGCCCCGCGACCCGGGGGGGCCGGCCCGCCGCAATCGCCTACGGCGATCGCGCCGGCGAGGCGCCGGCGATCGCGGTAGCCGCCGTGGTATCGGGCGTCGCCGCGCTCGCGATGCTCGTCGGCCCCTCGCTGCGCTGGCGACACCGCCATGCGCTGGACGCGGCGCTCGCACGACTCACCGGCGCGCTGCTCGTCGCCGTCGCCGTCGGCCTCATTGTCGACGGCGTGCTCAACGTCTAGCCGACGGGGGTCCCTCACCCACTCCTAGCCGCCACCTCCGATCCCCTCGCCCCCCTGCGGGGGGAGAGGGCCAGGGTGAGGGGGGCTCCCGCAAGCTCGAAGGCCTTGCACCCCTCGAATGCCACTCACCCTCACCCCCACCTTCTCCCAGCGGGGGAGAGGGGGTCAGAGCTCTGTCCCCGTGCGGGAGGGGTCAGAGTGAGGAGCCCGCGACCCGGTCGAGCTCGGCGAGCAGCCCGGCCTTCCCTGCGTCGTCGAGGAACGCCGCCTCGATGGAGTTGCGGGCGATCGCCACGACCTCGTCGCGCGTGAGGCCGAGCGCTGCGGCCGTCGCGATGTAGTTGTCGCCGATGTAGCCGCCGAAGTACGCCGGGTCGTCCGAGTTGATGGTGACGCGCACGCCGCGGTTGAGCAGGCGCTTGAGATTGTGGTCCTCAAGCCGGTCGACGACGCGCAGCTTCACGTTGGACAGCGGGCACATGGTGAGCGGGACGCGGTCGCGCACCAGCCGCTCGAGGAGCCCCTCGTCCTCCTCGCTGCGCACGCCGTGGTCGACGCGCTCGACGCCGAGCACGTCCAGGGCCTCCCAGACGTACTCGGGCGGCCCCTCCTCGCCGGCATGGGCGACCGCGCGCAAGCCGGCTGCGCGGGCCCGCTCGTAGACCTCGACGAAGTCCTCGGGCGGGTACCCGGCCTCCGAGGAGTCGAGGCCAACACCTTCGATGCGGTCGAGGAACGGCAGCGCCTCCTCCAGCGTCGCCATCGCCGCGGCGGCCGGGAGGTGGCGGAGGAAGCACAGGATGAGCGAGGCGTTGATGCCGTGGTCCGCACCCGCCTCCTCGATCGCCGCGTGCAGGCCGTTGATCACCGTCTCGAACGGCACGCCGCGCCCGGTGTGCGCCTGCGGGTCGAAGAACAGCTCGGCGTGGCGGACGCCGTCGGCGTGGGCGCGCTCGAAGTAGGCGCGTGCGAGGTCCTGGAAGTCGCGCTCCGTCCGCAGCACCGCCATGCCCTCGTAGTAGATGTCGAGGAACGACTGCAGGTCGCTGAACTCGTAGGCGGCGCGCACCTCCTCGACGCTGCCGTAGCGCAGCTCGACGCCATTGCGGGCGGCGAGGTCGAACATCATCTCGGGCTCCAGCGTGCCCTCGATGTGGATGTGCAGCTCGGCCTTCGGCAGCGCGCGGATCAGCTCCTCCACCGGACTTCCCTCCCCGACCCACGATTCTAGACGCTCACGCCCACGATACGATGCCGCACGCACCGCGAGGAGGCTGCTAGATGGACCTCGAACCCCGGTACACCGAGGCCGAGATCCGCGAAGCCGTCGCACGGCTCGCGCGCGCCATCGAGGACGACGCGCCGGGTCGGCTCAGCGCGCAGCCAGTGCTGCTCGTCGGCGTGCTCAAGGGGTCGTTCGTGTTCCTCGCAGACCTCATCCGCGAGCTCACCATCCCCGCCGAGGTCGACTTCGTGCGCGCCAGCTCCTACGGCGCGGGCACGAGCTCCACAGGCAAGGTCGAGATCACGAAGGACCTCGAGACCGACGTGGCGGGGCGCGACGTGATCGTGGTGGAGGACATCGCCGAGACGGGCCTGACGATGCGCGCTATCTGTGAGCACATCGACGCCGGCCGGCCGGCCTCGCTGCGGACCTGCGCCCTGTTGGTGCGCGAGGGCGGCCCGGCCGCGGACGACGAACCGGACTACGCGGGGCTGCACCTCGGCCCGGGGTTCGTCGTGGGGTACGGCCTGGACCACGCCGAGCTGTACCGCGGCCTGCGCGACATCCGCGCGCTGCCGGAGGACGACGCGGCGACGTAGCAACGCGGTTGGGAGCGGCTTCCCCGCGGGCATATCCTCGATGTAGCGGATTTGCGGCACCAGGGAGGCGCGCCATGACCGACGTCGAACACTTCGATGTGCTGATCGCGGGCCAGGGCGCCGCCGCCTACGCGGCGGCGCTGTACGCGGCCCGCTACCGCGTGAAGACGCTCGTAGCCGGCGAGCGCTTCGGCGGGGAGACGGCGATCGGCGGCGCCATCGAGAACTACCCCGGCCACCCGGAGATCGACGGGTTCGACCTCATGCTCCGCTTCCAGGAACAGGTCACCCGCTACGACGTCCCGATCCGCAACGCCGACGTGACCGCCCTCGCGACCGACCGCGACCACTTCATGGCCACGCTCTCCGACGACACGCGGGTCGACGCGAGCGCCGTCATCCTCGCCATCGGCCGCGAGCGGCGCATGCTCGGCCTCCCCAACGAGGCCGAGTGGACCGGCCGCGGCGTCTCGTACTGTTCGACGTGCGACGCGCCGCTCTACCGCGACAAGGTCGCGGCGGTGGTCGGCGGCGGCAGCGCCGCCGTCGAGGGCGCGCTGCTGAACGCGCGCCATGCCGCCCGCACCTACCTCATCTACCGCGGTGACCGGCTGTGGCGTCCCGAACCGGTGCTCGTCGAGCTCCTCGGCCAGACCCAGAACGTCGACGTGCTGCTGGAGACCGAGGTCGCCGAACTGCTCGGCAGCGACGACGCCGGACTCACGGGCGTGCGGCTCAACCGCGCGCACGACGGCAGCGACACGCTCGACCTCGACGTGCTGTTCATCGAGGCCGGCGCCGACCCTCGCGTCGACCTCGCCCGTGCGCTCAGAGTCGAGCTCAACGCCGAGACCGACGAGGTACACGTCGACCGCGAGATGCGGACGAACGTGCCGGGCCTGTTCGCGGCGGGCGACCTCACAGACGGGTCGGGCGCGCTCAAGCAGACTGTGACCGCGGCCGCGCAGGGCGCGATCGCCGCGCTGTCCGCGTACCAGCACGTCACCGAGCACGGCCGCTACTGCCAGTGGCACCAGTCCGGGTTCGTGCTGGAGGGCGAGGCGGAGCTCGCGGCGCGGTAGCCCTCGACCCTTACGACCGCCCGGCGCATGGCGTGTCCGTCGGGTGCCGTTATGATGTGCCCAAGCATGGCGCGACGCGCCGATCGGAAGGCAGGACGACGATGGACTGGTCAGACACTGCGGAACAGGCGGCATTCCGCGCCGAGGTGCGCGAGGCGTTCGCCGACGGCATCCCCGCGTACTACCGCGAGCGCGCAGCGCGCGGACTCGACTCCGACTGGGGCCAGGACCGCCGCTCCGGCGACCCGGAGCGCGAGGGCGCGGCCAACGCGTGGACCGACGCGCTCTTCGAGCACGGCTGGTTCGCACCGCACCTCCCGACGGAGTACGGCGGCGCGGGCATGTCCCCGATGGAGCAGTTCATCTTCACGCAGGAGCGGGCCGGGGCCGGCGCGCCGC
>MKWU01001830.1_pt1 | contig 34879 bp, 24 predicted proteins | sample 809101 | NCBI WGS metagenome assembly MKWU01 (sample SAMN05860141, study PRJNA318959) | sponge metagenome | host: Aplysina aerophoba | place: Slovenia: Piran, Adriatic Sea, Gulf of Piran | collected 2013-05-07
ACACGCTCTTTGCGAGATCCACCGCGATTGTCGTACTCTCCACGTCGGCTCCTCGTGGCTCGTCCTGAATCACCCACTGCTCAGGATGCTGCATCGCCGCACACGGAGGAGGCCATGGCAACCGGGGAGGGGGGGAAGCGGTGACCGCCCTTCGGCCGGCCCGCGTCGCCGCCGCGTGGCGGGCCGTGACGCCGCACGGGTCAGCGCCGCATCGGGCCGTCCGCGTGTCCGTCGAGATACGCCGCCCAGTCGTTCATGAGCCCCCGCCGACGCTCGAACAGGTCCGACCGCGCGTAGGCCGCCTCCACCTTGTTCTGGATCACGTGGGCGAGCGCCGCCTCGATGACTTCACGCGGATGGTCCGTTTCCTCGGCGGCCCAATCCCGGAACGACGACCGGAAGCCGTGCGGAACGGCGGCGACCTCGTGGTACTGGAGCATCTTCGGGAACGTCGACGTCGCTATCGACCTCCCGCTCCGCATCGGGAACACGAGGCCGCTGCCGTCGCCAAGCGTCCGCGCCGCGTCGAGGACTTCCAGCGCCCGGCCGCAGAGCGGGACCCGGTGCTCGCGCTTCGCCTTCATCCGTGCGGCCGGGACCGTCCACACCGCGCCGGCCGTGTCGATCTCGTCCCACGTTGCGAACCGGACCTCGCCGGACCTCGCGGCCGTCAGCACCAGGAACTCGAACGCCAGCCGGACGGCGGGCTGCGCCGAGCCGTCCCGCACCGTCTCGATGGCCGCGGCCACGTCCTTGTGCGGCAGCGCCTGCCGGTGCGTCACGATGTCGTTCTGCGGACCGAGCACCGGTACCACCCGGTCGCAAGGGTTGTCGGCGCGCATGTCGAGGGCGATCGCCCACTCCAGCACCGAGCGGATGCGCTGCCGGACCTCCCTGGCCGTCGCCGCCTTGACGTGCCAGATCGGCGAGAGGATCTCCAGCACGTCGGCCGTGTTGATCTCGGAGACGGGGCGGCCGCCGATGCGGGGGAACACGTACCGCTCCATGCTCCGCCACCAGTTGTGGACGTGCCACCGGCCGCGCCAGCCGCCCCGCTTCTGTTCGAGCACGCGTTGGGCGGCTTCGGCGAAGGTCGGAACGCCCTGGACGCGGCGTTTCTCCGAGAGGGGATCGCCGCCCGAGCGGGCCAACATGCGGTTGGCGAGGGCCTGCTCGCGGGCCTTGGCGAGCGGGACGAGCGTGGCGGCGCCGAGTCCGAGTTCTCGGCGCCGGCCGCGGATGACGAGTCGCTGGACCCAGCTTCGCGTCCCGGAGGGCTGGACGAACAGGTACAACCCGTTGCCGTCCGCGTGGCGTCCAGGCGGTGCGGAGCGGACGAAGGCGGCCGAGAGCGCCTTGTCGGGATGGCGTCCCCGGCGCTTGGTTCTGCGAGGCGAGAGGGCGGGTTTGGCTACAACATCCATTCCCCCATTATATACGGGATTGGGCTGGATTCCGCCACACGTCCTGACCCGCTCGGTCCGAGGAAGCGAACCGTAAACGATTACTATTCAGCTACTTACGGTGCATGCCGCATGACCCCGGACGCTCGCGGACTCCCGTTGGTTGTCAAGGCAACGCGAAGACGAACAGGTTGTTCCCGGCGCTCGGCCGGATCTCCGGGGTCAGGCGCCCGAACAGCGACGCCGTGCTGGCGGTACCGGTGCCGACGGCGATGTACTGCCGTCCGTCGACCGCGTAGCTGATGGGGAAGCCGGTGATGGCCGACCCGAGGTTGATCTCCCAGAGCACCTCGCCCGTCTCCTGGTCCCAGGCCTTGAAGCGGCCGTTGTTGTCGCCCCCGAAGACGAGCCCGCCGCCGGTGGCGACCAGCGACATGGTGGCGGCGCGCTGCTCGTGCAGCCAGACGGTCTCTCCCGTCTCGGCGGAGATGGCGTACACGGTGCCGACCTGGTCGGTGCCGGGCGCGATCTGGTTGCGCACGGCAAGCGCGTAGTGCGAGGTCCCAGCCGCGGTCGTTGCCAGCATGCGCGCACAGGCGTTGCGGAGCGGGAAGTACATCGTGTTGGTGAGGGGGCTGTAGGCGCCGGCCTCCCAGTCCTTGCCGCCGTTCCAGGTGGGGCAGGCCAGCACTTCCTGCCCGAGCGCGCTGAAGACGAGCTCGGCGTTCTCGGTGACCGCGCCGGTGGCTCCGTCAATGCTGCTGATGACGTTCTGCGTGACGGTCGAGGTGGCCCAGAGGAACTCGCCGGTCTCCCGGTCGAGCGTGTAGACCACGCCGGTCTTGCCCGGAATCCCGGTGACCACCTTGCGGACCTCCCCGGGCTCGATGGCCGGGTTGATCCAGGTGACGGCGTCCGGGTCGGGTGCGACAGCGGTGTCGACCAGCAGACGCTCGAACGGGTGGTCGAGGTCCCAACTGTCGTTCAAGTGCTGGTAGTACCACCGGATCTCGCCCGTGTCGCCGTCGAGGGCCAGTGTGGAGTTGTGGTAGAGGTGCTTGTTGTCGACGCCGCCGAGCATGAACTTCGGCGCCGGCGACGTGACCGACGTTCCGACGTAGACGAGGTTCAGCTCGGGGTCGAAGCTCGGCACCATCCACGAGCCGACGTGGGCGCGCTCCTCGTAGGGCACGCCGCCCCAGGTCTCGTCGCCCGGCTCCCCGGGAGCGGGTATCAGCCGGCGGCGCCACAGCTCCTCGCCGGTCGCCGCGTCGTGGGCCATGATGACGCACGCCTCGGGACCGCGCATCGGCCGGCAACTCCGCCCCGAGATCACCTTGCCGTTGGCGACGATCGGCCCCGCGGAGTGCCGCGCCGGGTCCTCGGTGTAGTCGAAAAGCTGCGTCTCCCAGACCAGCTCGCCGGTCGCGGCGTCGACGGCGAAGGCGTAGTCGTCGTTGGCGGTGTCGATAATCAGGTTGTCCCAGATGGCGACGTTCCGGTTCACGCTGATCAGCCCGCCGAGGTAGTCGTTCACGTCGTCCGGTATGTCGCGCCGATACTCCCAGCGGAGGTCGCCGGTCACGGCGTCGATGGCCTGGATGACGTCGTTCGGGTTCGGCATGTAGAGCGTCCCGCCGTAGGCGAGCGGTGTCCCCTGCTGGGCGCCCCGCCCGAGCGCTCGCGACCAGACCATCCGCAGGTCGCCGACGTTGTCCCGGTCGATCTGATCGAGCGGGCTGTAGCCCCATCCGTCCAGCGTGCGCCGCCACATCAGCCAGTCGCCGTCGGCCGGACTCTGGAGCATGGCGTCGGTTACCGGCACGAAGTCGGTCTCCGGCCCGCTCTGGGCGGCGAGGGGGCCGGCAGCCGCGAGCAGGAGGGCGGCGGCGAGCAGCGTCGTCACCGGGGCGGAAGGGGCAAGGCGAAATCGTCGGTTCATGGTCGGCACTCCCCGCTGAATGTTGCGGCGGCGCCCGGCTCGTCGGGCTCTGCCCGGTTCTACCCGCCCCCCGCCCCCGGGCCCCGCCCCCCGCCCCGGCATGGGGACCGCGCCCGCGCCCCCGGGATGCCCGGCCGGCGCGGCGGCCGGGCACGGGGAGTGCCATGGTACGCTGCGGCCGCGGACGGCGGCGCCTCCGCTTGGGTCGGCGCCGTCGCAAGTTCGCGACCCGGGCAGGATGGGACGCACACCGCCGCGTCCGACGGAGGAGACGACCATGAAGGTCCGGACCGCGACGCTGAGGACAGTGGCCATCGCGTTCGCCGCGGTGACGGCCGGGACCGCCACCCCGCCGGCGGCTGCGCAGCCGGAGAGCGCGGCGCAGCAAGGCGGGCTGCCCTCCATCGAGGCGCACACGGAGGGCCTCGAGCGCTTCGACGGCCTCTTCCCGCTCTACTGGGACGACGACAGCGGGACGCTGTGGCTCGAGATCGGCCACCTCGGCGAGGAGGTGCTGCACGTCAACACGCTGGCCGCCGGCGTGGGCTCGAACGACATCGGGCTCGACCGCGGCCAGATCGGCGGAGCGCGCATCGTGCGCTTCGACCGCGTGGGGCGCAAGATCCTGATGGTGCAGCCGAACTACCGCTACCGGGCCGCGACTGCGAACCCCGACGAGCAGCGGGCGGTCGACGACGCGTTCGCGACGTCCGTGCGGTTCGGGTTCACGGTAGCCGCGCGCACCGGCGGCCGCTTCCTCGTCGACGCCACCGGCTTCCTGCTGCGCGACGTCCACGGCATCGCCCGGCGCCTCCCCGGCGCCTACCGCCTCGACGCGGGGCGGAGCGCCGTCCACCTGCCGTACACGAAGGCGTTTCCACGCAACACGGAGATGGAAGCCACGCTCACTTTCACGCGCGAGCGCGGCAGCGCGCGCGGCGACCGGGGCGGACCGGGATTCGGCCGCGGCTCGATCGAGGCGGTGGCCCCGAACGCCGACGCGGTGACGGTACGCCAGCGGCAGTCGCTGGTCGCGCTCCCCGACGACGGGTACGTGCCGCGCGGCTTCGACCCGCGCGCCGGCTACGGTGCGGTCTCGTACCTCGACTACGCGGCGCCGCTCGGCGAACCGCTGGAGCAGCGCTACCTCCGCCGCCACCGTCTGGCGAAGCGCGACCCGTCCGCCGCCGTCAGCGAGCCGGTCGAGCCGATCGTCTACTACCTCGACCGCGGAACGCCGGAGCCCATCCGGTCCGCCCTGCTCGACGGGGCGCGCTGGTGGAACCAGGCGTTCGAGGCGGCCGGCTACCGGGACGCGTTCCGTGTGGAGCTGCTGCCCGAAGGCGCGGACCTCCTCGACGTGCGCTACAACGTCATCGAGTGGGTGCACCGCTCGACGCGCGGCTACAGCTACGGGACGTCGCTGGTCGATCCGCGGACCGGCGAGATCATCAAGGGTCACGTCACGCTCGGCTCGTTGCGCGCCCGCCAGGACTACCTGATCGCCGAGGGCCTGCTCTCGCCGTACGCGACGGGCGACGAGCGGCCGCCGGAACCGGCCGAGCTGGCGCTGGCGCGCCTCCGGCAGCTCGCGGCGCACGAGGTCGGCCACACGCTGGGCCTCGGGCACAACTACTACGCGAGCACGCAGGGGCGGATCTCCGTCATGGACTACCCGCACCCGCTGGTCACGCTCGGACCGGACGGGGAGATTGACTTGTCGGACGCCTACGACGTCGGCATCGGAACCTGGGACGAGGTGGCCATCGCCTATGGCTACCGGGACTTCCCGGAAGCCGCCGACGCGGAGGCGGAGCTCGCGCGCCTGCTCGACGAGGCCTGGGAGGACGACCTGCGCTACCTGACCAACCAGGATGTCGCCGCGCACCCGCGCGTTCACCAGTGGGCCAACGGGACGGACCCCGCACGCGAGTTGCGGCGCATGCTCGAGGTGCGGCGCGTCGCCCTCGACCGCTTCGGCGAAGCCGCCATCCCCCGCGGCATGCCGCTCGCCACTCTGGAGGAGGCGCTCGTCCCGCTCTACCTCCACCACCGCTACCAAGTGGAGGCGGCGGCCTCCGCCCTCGGCGGGGTCGACTACGCCTACGCGATGCGGGGCGACGGACTCACGCCGGTCGCGCCGGTGGGCGGCGAGCAGCAACGGGCGGCGCTCGAGGCCCTTCTGGCAACGCTGCTGCCGGCAGAGCTCACGCTCCCGTCCGGCATCCTGCGACTGATCCCGCCCCGGCCGCCCGGCCACGCCCGACACCGCGAGCTGTTCCCGCGCCGGACGGGTCCGACGTTCGATGCCCTGACGCCAGCCATCGTGGCCGCCGAGCTTGCGGTCTCCGAGATGCTGGCCCCCGAGCGCGCGGCGCGGCTGGTCGAGCAGGCGCTGGTCGACGAGGCGCTGCCCGACCTGGCCGAGATACTCGCCGCCCTCGTGGAGGCGGCGTTCACTGCGCCGGCCCGCACCGCGTACGAGCGGGCCGTGCGCCGGGCCGTCCAGCGCGTCGTCGCCGAGCGCCTGATGGGGCTCGTCGATCACGCTCCGATGGCGGAGGTGCGCGCGCACGCGCTGGCCGCGCTGCAGGGCATCGCGACGCGAGGCTACGAGCTGGCGGAGGGGCCGGTGCACCACGAGTTGCTGGTGCGCGACATCGAGCGCTTCCTCGCGCGGCCCGGCGACCCTGTGCCGAGCCTCGCGTTCCCGGCGCCCGCGGCGCCGCCCGGAGCCCCGATCGGCGATCCGGCTCTCGACTGGCTGCGGCGGAGCCCTGAGCCCTGCGCGTGGGAGCGCCGGCTCGGTCCCTGAGCACGGACCGCGGTTCGCGACCACGGGGCTCGGGGTCCACAGCCTGGCGCGATGCGCCTCGTTCGGCGAGGCGGGTCGTGGTGGCGAGCCGCGTGTCAGCGAGCCCGCGCGGCAGCAAGTCCGAAGAGACCACCGCCATGCGGGGGAACCGAACCGCGGAAACCCGAACGGAAGGAGACACTGGTGACGAGGACAGCGATATTGAAGTGCACAACGGCGGTCGCGGTCGCCTCGATGACCGCCGCGCTACCGGCCCAGGCCCAGGACGAGGCCCAGGTCCACGGCGAAGACGCCGGCGTGCGCGTCGAGCGGCTGCTCGATCGGCCGATCATCACGCCGGATCTGCACCCCAGCATCGGCGTGAACATCCAGGGGCCGTCGCTCATCCGGGTGCCGGACTGGGTGGAGAACGCGCTCGGCGCCTACTACCTGTACTTCGCGGACCACAAGGGCCACTACATCCGACTCGCCTACGCGGACGACCTGCCAGGACCGTGGACGATCCATCCGCCGGGCAGCCTGCAGATCGCGGACTCGCACTTCCTGACCGAGCCGCCGGAGGTGCCGCCGGACGTGGCGGCGCGGCTGCGGGCTTCGCAGGAGCGGCGCGGCGTGCCGATGTCGCACGACGGGCTGTTCGAGGCGACGACGCCGCACATCGCCTCGCCCGACGTCCACGTCGACGACGCGAATCGGCGCATCGTCATGTACTTCCACGGCCTCGACGGCGTCAGCACGCAGGTGACGCGCGTGGCGACGTCGCCCGACGGCATCCACTTCGAGGCACGTCCGGAGCGGCTGGGGCGCACCTACATGCGGGCCTTCGGGCACGACGGCTACACCTTTGCGATGTCGATGCCGGGGCAGTTCTACCGGTCCCGGGATCCGCTGGGCGGCTTCGAGGAAGGGCCGCTGCTGTTCAACCCCGACATGCGCCACGCGGCACTGCTGAAGCGCGGCGACACCCTGCTGGTCTTCTGGACGGAGGTCGGCGAGGCGCCCGAGCGCATCAAGCTGAGCCGCATCGACCTCTCCGGCGACTGGATGACCTGGACCGAGACGCCGGGCGTCGAGGTACTGCGTCCCGAGCGCGATTGGGAGGGCGCCGACGCGCCGCTGGAGCCGTCCGTCCGCAGCACCGCCTACGGTCACGTCAACCAGCTCCGCGACCCGGCCGTCTTCGAGGACGCGGCGAGCGGTCGCGTCTTCCTGCTGTACGCGGTAGCCGGCGAGAGCGGGATCGCGATCGCCGAGATCCACCTCGCGGAGTAGCGCGCGGAATCGCGATCAGGCCGCCGAGACCGGGCGGCGGCGCCGGCGCGGCCACTTGCCGGTCGGACCGGCCGCCTGGCCCGCGTTGCGCGGCGGGCCCGCCTTGCGCCCCGAGCCCGCGTGGCGTGCTTGCCCGGCGTTGCGACCCGAGTCAGGGCTGCGCGGCTGTCCGGCGTTGCGCGGCTGTCCGGCGTTGCGCGGCCTTCCGGCGTTGTGCCCCGAGTCAGGGTTGCGCGGCTGTCCGGCGTTGCGCGGCTGTCCGGCGTTGCGCGGCTGTCCGGCGTTGCGCGGCTGTCCGGCGTTGCGCGGCTGTCCGGCGTTGCGCCCCGGGCCCGCCGTGCCGCCAGGGCCCGCGTTGCGCCCCGAGCCCGCCTTGCGCGGCTGCCCGTTGCCCCCCGCGCCTTCCTTGCGCGCCTGCCCGGCCTTGCGCCCCGGGCCATCTTTGCGCGTCTGCCCGGCCTTGCGCGCCTGACGGGCTCCGCCCCACCCGCGACCGGCCCGGTTCGCGGACGGGGTCGGCCGGCTCGGGGACGTCTCGGCGTCGAGCGGCACGGCGAATCCGGCGACCGTCTCGCACGGGATGGATGCCCCGACGAGCCGTTCGATGGCTGACAGTTGCGGTCGCTCCGCCGGTGTCACCAGGGTGACCGCATGCCCGCTCGAGCCGGCGCGCGCCGTGCGGCCGATGCGATGCACGTAGTCTTCGGGCACGTACGGGACATCGAAGTTGATCACGTGGCTGATGCCGTGCACGTCGATGCCGCGCGCGGCGACGTCGGTCGCGATCAGCGTGTCGATCCGGCCGTCGCGGAAGCCGGCGAGCGCCCGCGTGCGGGCGCTCTGGCTCTTGCTGCCGTGCACGGCGGCTACCTGTCGGCCGGACTTCTCCAGGCGCCGGAGCAGGCGATTGGCGCGGGCCCGGGTGCGGGTGAAGATCAGGGTCTGCTTCACGTCCGGGCGCTGCAGCAGCGCGGCCAGCAGGTCCTTCTTGCTGCCCTCGCCAACCGGGTGCACGACCTGCTTGACGGCATCGACCGGCGTCGCCCGACGAGCGACCTCGACCACGGTCGGGGTCCCGGTCGTCCGCCGGATGAGCTCCTCGATTTCGTCCGGCATCGTAGCGGAGAAGAACAGACTCTGCCGCGTCGCCGGCAGGGCAGCCAGGATGCGCCGCATGTCCGGCAGGAAGCCCATGTCGAGCATGCGGTCCGCCTCGTCGAGAACGACGATCTCGACGCCGTCGAGCTGCACGTGCCGGCGGCCGAGATGGTCGAGCAGCCGTCCGGGCGTGGCGACGAGCAGATCCGGACCAGCCTGCAGGCGCCGCTTCTGCGGCTCCATGCCGACCCCGCCGTAGATCACCGTGCTGCGCACGCGGAGGTGCCGGCCGTACTGCACGGCGGCCTCGCCAATCTGCGCGGCGAGCTCCCGCGTCGGCGTGACGACCAGCGCCCGCGGGCGGCGCGCCGGCTGGCCACCGGCGAGGTTCTGCAGGATCGGCAGCAGAAAGGCGGCCGTCTTCCCGGTCCCGGTCTGCGCGCACGCGATCAGGTCCTGCCCGTCGAGCACGGCCGGTATGACACGCGCCTGGATGGGCGTGGGAGTGACGTAGCCGGCGCCGTCGACGGCGCGCAGGAGTTCCGGGCGCAGGCCCAGCTCTTCGAACTTCATGGTGGTGCGTACTCCGACCTCCGCACTCACCCGGGCGCGGAGCGTTGCCTTGCTCGCCCGGCGAGCGGGCCAGCGTTTTCAGCGCAGAATCTGGAGAAGGGAAGGGCCGGAGGTGGGACCGGCAACACCCGCCACTCTGAGCGGGCTTCCGGGGTGGGGAAAACCAGCTCGCGATTCAGGAAGCGAACCCTGATCCTAGCACGACTCCCATCCACACGGTCGTCGGAGAGCTCCGACTCCACGCCGAGGCTCGGTGGCGGCGTCGAGTCGGACTGCACGACATCCGCCTCGCCCGTGCCGGCATCGCCATTGCAGAGGTGCACCTCGCGAGATCATCGGCTTCGTCGGCATCACGTCACCATCCTCGCGGTCGGCGTCGCGGGGGTCCGCCACATCGACGCCCGCTTCAGCACGCTCGCCACGCGACTGCAAGGCCTCGAGACCGCGGTCGGTGAGCTGCGGGAGCGCATGGCGCGCCTCGAAGGCGCGATGGAAGGCTTCATGGCCGGCTTCCGGCGCGGAGCGCAGGGCGCGGACGGCCACGGGGCGGACTGACGCCACCGGTTGCCGGGCGCTCGCCCACCCTCACATCCAGATGTGGTCGTCGTCCAGGTCGGGGTCGGGAGCGCGGCCGGCGTCGACGCGGAGAGCAACGTCGCTGGTCACCGCCACGCGATCGGCGTGTGGCTCGTAGCCGGCCTTCCGCACCGATACGTCGTGCTCGCCGGCAGCCACGTCCAGCACCACCCGACCGTCGGCGCCCGTTGCCCCGCGGTAGTGCCCGATGCGTACCTCGGCCCGCGCGATGGGGGATCCCGTCTCGCGCTCGCGCACCGTCACCGTCACGCGGTGATCCGGCGGACCGGCGGTGCGGAAGCTGAACGTCACCGACGACGACGCATGCGCAACCTCCGGCGTAGCGTCCGGCCGGGCGACCGCCCCTTCTGGCCGGCCTCCGGTCTCCCTGCCGGCCCGGCCTGTTGCGGCCTCGTCGCCGTCGGAGAAGGCGCCGCCCGCGAAGTCGGCGATCCAGGCGTGAACCCCCGTTGCGTCCGGCGCGACCAGCGAAACCTCGGCGGCGTAGAGCGCGCGGCTCCCCGGTGATGGCCCTTCGCCCAACCGACCCTCGCCGGCGGCGGTGCCGGACGCATCCCGCACGACGACCGGCATCCCGCTCAGACGGCAACCGGCCGCGCACTTGACGCCGACGGTCGCGGTGAAGGCACGGCTCGCGACGACGGGAGACGGCACCCCCCAGACGGCCATGCTCGTCCGGTGCGATGTGGGCGCCGCCTGTGGACCCGGCGCCGCCTGTGGACCCGGGGCCGCCTGTGGATCCCGTGCCGCCGGCGGTTCCGGTGCTCGCGCCGGAGGGGCGGCCGGCGTTCGGGGCGCCGTCGGGTCCGGCGGCTGATCGGTCATGGCACACCCGTCCCGAACGACGCTGCCCTCAGACCACGCCGCCGTTCACCGCCGCATCGCGGCCGGCGATCCGGCCGAAGACGAGGCAGCGGCCGAGACCGTGCTGCGCGAAGCCCCCCTGCGACTCGCCCGCGCAGTAGAGCCCGGGGATGACTTGGCCGCGCGTGTCCATGACCTGCGCCTTCGTGTTGGTCCGCAGTCCGGTGAGCGAGTCGTGCAGGATCGGCGTCGACCAGGCCGCGTAGAACGGCGGGCGCTGAATCTTGTAGCGCGGCGACGGCTTCCCGAAGTCCTCGTCCACCCCGCTGTCGACGAACGCGTTGTAGCGCGCGACCGACTCCTCGAGCGCGGCCGCCGGCATCGGCTTCGTCTGGTAGGGATTCGTGACGGAACCGGCGAGCTCGGCCAGCGTGTCGGCGGTGAAGAAGTAGCCGTCCGGGTCGACGTTGGGTGGCCGCGGATCCCATTCCTCGCGCTCCACCGCGTCCTGGTCGAAGACGGCCCAGATCGGCCCGCCGCCGTTCAGCTTGTTCTCGTCGCCGTTCCAGGCCATGGCCGCCGCGAAGAAGTCGTAGCGGGCGTCCACCTCGTTCCAGAACCGGCGTCCGGTCTGGTTGACGAGGATCAGGTCGTGCCAGTCGGTGACGGTCAGGCCGGAAGCGCGCGCCAGGTCGAAGATGCGGGCGTCGGGCTGCCAGATGAGGCTCGAGTAGCCCCACTGGCAGCCGATGTGGCGCGTCTTCGAGATCGCGATGCCCTCCTCGACGGTCTGGTTGGCCGTGCCCCACAGGGAGGCTCCGACGGCCATCGCCGCCAGCTCGCCGTCGCCGCTCTGGCGCGACCACGGCTCGCCCGCCACCTGGTACTCCTCCGTCAGCCGCGGGTCGAAGGTGCGGCGCAGGGTGACGTTGCTCGTGCTGCCGCCGGTGGCGACCAGGACGCCCTTATTCGCCGCGATGTTCACCGTGCGGCCGTCGTGGGTCGCGGTGACGCCGAGCACGCGGCCGGCCGACGGCCCCTCGCGGACGATGCTGGTCATCTTGTGGCGCAGCAGCACCTCGGCCCCCTTCGCCCGCGCGCTCTTCTCGAGCGCCCGGACGAGACCGGAGCCGACGCGGGTCGGGTGGTGGGTCACCCGCTCGCTCGCCACCGGCCACTGGATGGTGCGTTGCTGCCGGGGAACCCGCGACGCCTGCGTCGGGCCGGTCAGGTGGTCCTGGAAATCGACGCCGTTCTCGATCAGGAATTCGAACGTCGCCGCGTTCTCGTCCGCGAACGCGCGCACGAGGTCGCGGTCGCTGTAGCGGCTCTGCATGTGGTCGTGGCGGATCCAGTCTATGAACACCTGGTCGGCGGAGTCCTCGACGCCGCGCTTCCGCTGGTTGCTCGTCCCCCCGCCGAGGTGCACCTGCCCCCCGGAGCACATGCCGTGCCCGCCGATGTCGACGTTCTCCTCGATCATGACCACGGAGGCGCCGTGATCGAGGGCGGCGACCGCCGCGGCAAGGCCCGCCGTCCCGGCCCCGATGGTGACGAAGTCCGCCCGGAGGTCCCAGAAGTCCTGCGCCCGCACCTCGCCGGACGGCGCCGCCACGCCGGCCAGCGCGGTGGCCCCAACTCCCGCAGTAGCGCCCTGCCTGAGGAACCGACGCCGGCTGATGCCCGCCTTCGTGCGTGTCGACTCGCCCATCTGGCGTCCTCCTGGTGTTGCGCCCAGCTCCGGTCCGACTCTAGGAGCTTGCGCCGCAGAACGCAACGGTGTGAGTGCCGCGGCGCAAGCTCCCAGGCCGGTGGGGCTGGGGCCGAACACGGAGCCTGGACGGGTTCGGCGGCGCTAGTCGCGCGACCGTACGCGCGCAAGGAGCCCGACAGCCCGAGTACGCCGTTCCACGGGGCGAGCGGACTCGCCCCACGCTCCGCGCTCCTCTCGGAGCCACCGTTCGCCTCCTCCGAGAGCCGCGAACGTGGCCCTGCCGATCCCTCGCAGCTCCCAGACTGCGCTTCGTACCCTCCGCCCGTCGGTCGGCACCTCCAACGGTTGGCGCGAGCCGCTCCCCGGTCTGTTCCACTTCGACACGGTGCCCCCCCAAGCGACAGAGTCGAGGCCGATCCTTGACGGAGGTCGACCAGGCACCTACGCTACCGGAAACGGCCCGCCTGCGGGCGGAGGAGGCCACCATGTTCAGGCGGTCACGCGTCGCATCGCTGGCGTGCAAGGGCGGCCTGTCCGTCGCCATCGCCCTGTTGGGCAACGCCGTGGGCGTTGAGGCGACTGCTGCCGGCGCGCAGCAACCCGCGCCGCCCCTCGCCGCCGCCGCGCACGCCGCCGTCGCGGCTCCGGAAACGCCCGACGCAGACGCCTTCCTCGACCGCTACTGCGTCGCCTGCCACAACGAGCGCCTGCGGACGGCGGGCCTCGTGCTCGAGGGCCGCGACGTCGGGCACGTAGCCGGTGACGCCGAGACCTGGGAGAAGGTGGCGCGCAAGCTCCGCAGCGGCGCCATGCCGCCGCCCGAGCGCCGGCGCCCAGACGCGGCGACGCTCGACGCGTTCGTCGGCTGGCTGGAGGCCGAGCTCGACCGCGAGGCCGCGACCCATCCGCAACCCGGCCGCGTCGCCGACCACCGCCTGAACCGCTTCGAGTACGGCAATGCGGTCCGCGACCTCCTCGACCTGGAGATCGACGCCGCGGCGCTGCTGCCGGCCGACGAGTCCGACCACGGCTTCGACAACATCGCCGACGTGCTGTCGATGTCGCCGACGCTCCTCGGCCGCTACCTCTTCGCGGCGCGCCGCGTCAGCCAGCTCGCGGTCGGCGACCCGTCCATCGGTCCGGCGGTGGAGACGTTCGACCTCTCGCGCGGCCTGCGGCAGGACGGGCAGATGCACGAGGACCTGCCCTACGGGACGCGGGGCGGGGCGCTCATCCGCCACTACTTCCCGCTCGACGGCGACTACGTCGTGAAGATCCGGCTCGGCCGCAACTTCACCAACTCGCGCATCCGGGCCATCGACACGCGCGAGGAGATTGACGTGCTGCTCGACGGGGCCATCGTCTCGCGGCTCACGATCGGCGGCGAGTGCGCGGACTCCGACGACGCGCACTGCGCGCAGTCGGGCATCTACCGCACGTCGCCCTACCACCTGACGGCGGACGACGCCCTCGAGGTGCGGTTCCCGGCGTCGGCCGGGATGCACGACCTCGGCGTGGCGTTCGTCCGCAAGAGCGTGCTGACGGAGGGGCCGGCGCCGACGCTGCTGCCCCCGCGCCACACCAGCTCCACCTACGAGGCGCCGCGGATGGACGTCGACACCATCCGCCTGGAAGGGCCTTTCGACGCGACCGGCCCCGGCGACACGGCGAGCCGCCGGCGCATCTTCGTCTGCCGCCCGGACGGCGCGGCCGACGAGGAGCCGTGCGCGAGGCGCATCCTCGGCGCCCTCGCCCGCCGCGCCTACCGCCGGCCGGCGAGCGACGCCGACGTCGACACGCTGCTCGGCTTCTACCGGTCCGGGAGACAGGAGGGCGGCTTCGAGCGGGGCATCCAGGAGGCGCTGGCGCGGCTGCTGGTCTCGCCGCAGTTCCTCTTCCGCATCGAGCGCGATCCCGCGAGCGTCCCGGCGGACGGGGTCTACGCCGTCGGCGACCTCGATCTCGCCTCGCGACTGTCGTTCTTCCTGTGGAGCAGCATCCCCGACGAAGAGCTACTCGACGCCGCAACCGCCGGAACGCTGCGGGATCCGGACGTGCTCGAGGCGCAGGTCCGCCGGATGCTGGCCGACCGGCGCGCGGCGGCCCTCACGCGGAACTTCGGCGGCCAGTGGCTCCACCTCCGGAACCTGCGGGCGGTCGACCCCGATGCCAGCGCCTACCCCGAGTTCGACGACAACCTGCGTCTGGCCTTCGAGCGCGAGACGGAGTTGTTCCTCGAGAGCCAGATGCGCGACGACCGGCCGCTCGCAGAGCTGCTGACGGCGCGCTACACGTTCCTGAACGAGCGCCTGGCCCGGTTCTACGGCGTCCGCAGCGTCTACGGGGCGCACTTTCGGCGCGTCCCGCTGACGGATCCCAACCGGGCCGGACTGCTCGGCCACGGGAGCGTCCTGACGGTGACGTCGTACGCGACGCGGACCTCGCCGGTGGTGCGCGGCAAGTACCTGCTGGACAACATCCTCGGCGCGCCGCCCCCGCCCCCGCCTCCGAACGTGCCGCCGCTCGAGGAGGCCGCGGGGGGCGAGGAGCCGGCGTCGATGCGCGAGCTGATGGCGGCGCACCGGCGGAACGCGGCCTGCGCCACCTGCCACCGGCGGATGGACCCGCTCGGGTTCGCGCTCGAGAACTTCGACGGCATCGGGCGCTGGCGGACGATGGAGGGGGCCACGCCGATCGACGCATCGGGCGAGCTGCCCGACGGGACGGCGTTCGACGGCCCGGCCGAGTTCCGCGCGGCGCTCGTGGAGCGCCGGGAGGAGTTCGTCCGCACGTTCACGGAGAAGCTCCTCACCTACGCCCTCGGCCGGCCCGTCGGGCACCAGGACATGCCGGCCGTCCGCGCCATCCTGCGCGCGGCGGAGCCCGACGACTACCGCTGGTCGTCGCTCATCCTGGGCGTGGTCGACAGCCCGCCGTTCCGGATGCGGGCAGCGCGCGTCGACAGCGCCGGCTCGGAAGGAGAGCGTCGTGCGCAGTGAGGCGTTGCGCTCGATCGGCCACGGCGGTAGGATCGCCGAGGTCGCCGGGACATGCTGGATACTCGTCTGGTGATCGAGCGACGAGCCGCGCGCGGGCGACGACCCGCGGGCGGCTCGCTGTGCGTACGGGTCCCGATCGTCGCCCCTCGAACGAGGAGTCACCGATGGTGATCACGAAGAAGCACCTCTCCCGGCGGACGATGCTGCGAGGCCTCGGAGCGAGCATCGCGCTCCCGCTGCTCGACGGCATGGTGCCGGCGTTCGCCGCCATCCGGAACACGGCGGCCCGACCCGTGAAACGTCTCGGCGCCGTGTACGTCCCGAACGGGATGAGCATGGCCCGCTGGCGCCCGGCGACGGAGGGCGCCTTCGATCTCACGCCGGTGCTCTCGCCGCTCGCGCCCGTGCAGGACCGCCTGCTCGTCCTGAGCGGCATGGCCAACCGCGAGGCCAAGCAGCGGCTGGACGAGGGCGACGGGGACCACTCGCGCTGCCAGGCCGCCTATCTGACCGGGGCGCACGCCGTAAAGGCGTCCGGCACCAACTCCACGCTCGAGGTCGGGGTCTCGATGGACCAGCTCGCGGCGCGCGAGCTCCGGGAGGACACGCAACTCGCGTCGCTGGAGCTCTCCCTGGAGGCCAACGAACTGGTCGGGCAGTGCGAGGACGGCTACGGCTGCGCCTACAGCGCGACCATCGCCTGGCGCGACGCCAACACCCCGCTCCCGATGCAGACGAACCCGCGCGCGGTGTTCGAGCACCTCTTCGGCGCCGTCGGAAGCACCGGCCGCGAGGAGCGGCTCCGGGCTCTGAAGGCCGACAAGAGCATCCTCGACTCGGTCAACCAGGAGATCGTCGACCTCCGGCGGAAGCTCGGCCGCGGCGACCGCTCCAAGCTGGCCGGCTATCTCGACTCGGTGCGGGACATCGAGCGGCGCATCCAGATCGCCGAATCGCAGAGCGACCGCGGGCTGCCGGAGGTGGCGCAGCCGGCCGGCATCCCGGCCGAATTCGAAGACTACGCAAACCTCATGTTCGACCTGATGCTGGTCGCCTACCAGGCCGACCTGACGCGGGTGTGCACCTTCCTCGTCGGACGCGAGAAGAGCGTGCGGACGTATCCGGAGATCGGCGTCGCGGAGCCGCACCACCCCGTCTCGCACCACCGGCAGCGCGACGAGCAGCTCGCCAAGCTGGCCAGGATCAACACGTTCCACATGCAGATCTTCGGGCGCTTCGCCGAGAAGCTCGCCGCCACCGCGGACGGCGACGGCTCGCTGCTCGATCAGTCGATGGTCGTCTACGGCGCCGGGATGGGCAACAGCAACGCGCACGACCCGCTGGACCTGCCGATCGTCGTGGCCGGCGGGGGCGGCGGCACGCTCCGCGGCGGCCGTCACGTGCGGCTGCCGGAGGGCACCCCGCTGGCGAACATGCACCTGACGCTGCTGGAGAAGATGGGCATTCCGGCCGAGCGCCTCGGCGACGCCACCGGCAAGCTGCCCTTCCTCACCGGGGTGTAGGAGAAGGAAGAGACGATGCGCATCACGAGTCGAGCCGCTCTCGGCGCCATCGCCGGCGCCTGCCTCGCGTCGCTGGGCGCGCAGGGTGTCGCCGCCGCCGCGAGCCCCGACCTCCGCGTGGCGCAGGCCGCGCGGAACCGCGACGCGGCCGCGGTGCGCTCGCTCCTGGCCGAGGGGGCGCCGGTGAATGCCAGCCCCCCCGGCGGCGTCACGGCGCTCCACTGGGCGGTCCAGCGGAACGACCGCGAGCTGGCCGAGACGTTGATCGCCGCCGGGGCGGACGTCGACGCGGCGGATCAGTACTCCGTCACCCCGCTCGTGCTCGCCTGCACGAACGCCAACCCGCGACTGGTGACGCGCCTCCTCGAGGCCGGCGCCGATCCGCAGCGGGCACAGGCAACCGGCGAGTCGCCGCTGATGACGTGCGCGAGGAGCGGCGTCGTCGCGGCGGTCCTGCCGCTCCTCGCCACGGGCGCCGACGTGAACGGCGCGGAGCACTTCCACGGCCAGACAGCGCTGATGTGGGCCGCGTGGGAGGGGCACGACGCGGTGGTCCGGACGCTCCTCGCGCACGGCGCCGAGGTGGACGCCCGAACCACGACCGGCTACACGGCGTTGCTGCTGGCCGCCCGCGAGGGCTACGCCGACGTCACCGGGACGCTGCTCGCGGCGGGGGCGGACGTCAACGCCGCGGCGCACGACGGCACGACCGCGCTGCTCGTCGCGGTCATCCGGCGGCACCTCGACCACGCGGAGCTGCTCCTCGAGCACGGCGCCGACCCGAACCTGGGGCCCGGCTTCACCCCGCTCCACTGGGCGGCGGGCAAGTGGGACACGGAGCTCAACGACCTGTCGAACGGCGTCGCCGAAGGCAACCAGTGGAGCGCGTTCGGGGGCCTGCACGCGCCAGACCGGCTGCGGATGGTGCGGCTGCTGCTCGCCCACGACGCCGACCCGGACCGGCAGACGGCCCGCACCCCCGGCTTCGGCATCCAGGTGAAGGGCCACCTGGGGAACATGCGCGGCGCGACCGCGTTCCTCATCGCGGCGAAGGCGAACGACGTCGCCGTCATGCGGGAACTGATCGAGCACGGCGCGGACCCGTTCATCCCGACCTTCAACGGCACAACGCCGCTCATGGTCGCGGCCGGTGTCGGGCACGCCCCCGGAATCACCCGCTCGGCGGAGGCGGAGGCGTTGCGCGCCGTGCGCCTCCTGGTCGAGCTCGGGGCCGACGTCAACGCCGTCAACGAGGCCGGGGACACGGCCCTGCACGGCGCCGCCTGGCGCGAGCGCGCCGATTCGATCGTGCAGTTCCTCGTCGACCGCGGGGCGCACCTCGACGCGAAGAACTACCGCGACTGGACGCCGCTCGTCATCGCCGAGGGGATCCATACCGGCGGCAACTTCATCAAGTCGGACACGTCGGCGGCGCTGCTGCGCAGCCTGGGGGCCGCGCCCAGCCCGCCGGACATCCTGCGGGAGCCGGCGGCCACCCCGTGACGGGCGAGCGGTAATCCGACGGCGGCAGAGAGGAGACCACCATGCTCACGAGACTACGCGTCCTGCCGGTCCTCGGCATCACGCTCCTGGTTGCGTTGGCGGCCGCCGCGGTCGTCACGACCGGCGGCGGGGTCGGGGCCGCGGAGCCCGGGGCGCTCACCGCGGAAGACCGCGCCGAGATCCGCGACCTAGCCGGGCGCTACAGCCATGCGATCGACCTCGGCGACTCCGCCGTCTGGGCGGAGGTCTTCACCGAGGACGGCGTGATGGAGATGGCGGCGCAGGGCTACAACATCACCGGCGAGCAGTTGCGCGGGCTGGGCGCGGACCGCGAGCCCGCCGCCGGGGGCGGACGCCACATCCCGACGACGTTCGTGATCGACGGCGCCGGCGACGACGCGACCATGCGCTCGTACGTCACCGTGGTCAGCACCGCCGACCCGGCCCGCATCGTCTTCCAGGGCCGCTACGAGGACCGGCTGCGGCGCGTCGACGGCAGGTGGCGCATCGCGCACCGCAAGATCCTCACCGACTGGATCGACTCCGGGGTGGCGGAGGCGGTCGCCGACGCTCCCTGACGAAACCGCCATTCGACCGCGGAACCGCGTTCGAACCGGCTGAGACACCGGCGGCGGACGCGCGGGCGGGCTCGGATCCGCTCGTGCAAGGACATTGAGGAGGCCGAGATGAAGCGTCGGATTCTCGCTGCGTGCACGCTGGCCGCGCTCGTCGCGCTGGTCGCCGCCCCCGCGGCGGCCCAGACGCTGCGGACGGCATGGGGCGACCCGGACCTGCAGGGCATCTGGGACTTCCGCACCATCACCCCGCTCGAACGGCCCGAGGACCTCGGCGACAAGGCGTTCCTCACCGTCGAGGAGGCCGCGGCGGCAGAGCAGGCCGCGGTCGAGCGCGACAGGGAGCTGTGGGAGGCGGAGGCTCAACGCACCGAGGCGGGCGGCAACGTAGGCGCCTACAACAACTTCTGGATGGACGCGGGGACCAAGCCGATCGAGACGCGGCGCACGTCGCTGATCATCCATCCGCCCAACGGCCGGTTCCCCGAGCTCTCCGAGGTCGGGGAGGAGCGGGCCGCCGCCCGGCGCGCGCACCTGGAAGCGCACCCGGCCGACTCCTACACGGATCGCAACACGTCGGACCGGTGCATCGTCGGCTTCAATGCCGGCCCGCCGATCACGCCGCTGGCCTACAACCAGAACATGCAGCTCTTCCAGACCCCGGACCACGCGGTCATCTACACCGAGATGGTCCACACGCCGCGCATCGTGCCGCTCGACGGCCGGGCGCCGCTGGACCCGGGTATCCGCCTCTGGTCGGGCGACTCGCGCGGGCGCTGGGAAGGCGACACGCTGGTCATCGAGACGGCCAACTTCCGCGCCGAGCGCGCCTGGGTGCCCCTCACCTTGGGAGGCTCCGTCGAGCGCCTGCTCCATATCATCCAGAGCATGGCCTCGTCCGAGAACATGACGCTGGTGGAGCGGATCCGGCGCGTCGACGACGACACCCTGGAGTACACCTTCACGGTGAGCGACCCCGACACCTGGGCGGGCGACTGGACGGCGTCGATGCCGATGGCGCGCACCGAGATCCCGCTGTTCGAGTACGCCTGCCACGAGGGCAACTACTCGATGGCGGGCATCCTGTCGGGCCATCGGGCGGACGAGCGCAGGGCGGCCGGGGAGCAGTAGGACCCGGCGGCTCAGCGGGCAGGTTCCCATCGATCCGGGGTGCCGCCGCGCGCGGGTACGGCGCCGCTTGCGCAGGGCGGGCGCGCGGGTTCATGATTGGCAGTTGCCGGTGCCTCGATGGGCGACCGGGACGCGAACACGTGAGCGGTGCCCGCAAGGGCATGAGGAGGCTGAGATGAAGCATCGGCACTTTGTTGCGGTGTGCGCGCTGGCCGCGATCGTCGCGCTGGCGGCCGCCCCCGCCGCGGCCCAGACGCTGCGGACGGCGTGGGGCGACCCGGACCTGCAGGGGATCTGGGACTTCCGCACGATCACCCCGCTCGAACGGCCCGAAGACCTCGGCGACAAGGCGTTCCTCACCGTCGAGGAGGCCGCCGCGGCGGAGCAGGCCGCGGTCGAGCGCGACAGGGAGCTGTGGGAGGCGGAGGCGCGGCGCACCGAGGCGGGCGGCAACGTCGGCGCCTACAACAACTTCTGGATGGACTCGGGGACCAAGCCGATCGAGACGCGGCGCACGTCGCTGATCGTCTATCCGCCCAACGGCCGGTTCCCCGAGCTCTCCGAGGTCGGCGCCGAGCGGGCCGCCGCCCGCCGCGCCCACATGGAGATGCACCCCGCGGACTCCTACACCGATCGCAACACGTCGGACCGCTGCATCGTCGGCTTCAATGCCGGCCCGCCGATCACGCCGCTCGCCTACAACCAGAACATGCAGCTCTTCCAGACCCCGGACCACGCGGTCATCTTCACCGAGATGGTCCACACGCCGCGCATCGTGCCGCTCGACGGCCGGGCGGCGCTGGACTCGAGCATCCGCCTCTGGTCGGGCGACTCGCGCGGGCGCTGGGAAGGCGACACGCTGGTCATCGAGACGGCCAACTTCAACGCCGAGCGCGCCTGGATCCCCCTCACCTCCGGAGGTTCCGGCATGGCCTCGTCCGAGAACATGACGCTGGTGGAGCGGATCCGGCGCGTCGACGAGGACACCCTGGAGTACACCTTCACGGTGACCGACCCCGACACCTGGGCCAGCGACTGGACCGCCTCGATCCCGATGGCGCGCACCGAAGTCCCGCTGTTCGAGTACGCCTGCCACGAGGGCAACTACTCCATGCAGGGCATCCTGTCGGGCCATCGGGCGGACGAGCGCAGAGCGGCCGGGGAACAGTAGGCCCCGCCGGCTCATCGGGCAGTTTCCCATCGAGCCGGGGTCCCGCCGCGCGCGGGGCCCCGGCTCTCGACGTTTGCGAGGTAGCGATGACGCGGTTGTACGTGCTTGCCGGAGTTCTCTGCGCCTGCGTGGCGTTGGCGATCACGCCGGGGCCGGCTCTCGCCCAGCCGGATGCCGACCCGGCTCCGTTGCGGACGCCGCATGGCGACCCCGACATTGAGGGCGTGTTCACGTTCCGGACGCTCACGCCGCTCCAGCGCCCGGTGATCGACGCCGGCGCGTCGGCCGCGCTCAAGGGGCGCGAGACCCTGACCGAGGAAGAAGCCGCGGCCTACGAGGCCGAGCGGCGCTCCGAGCTGAACCGCGACCAGCAGAACCTGGAGGTACGCGCGCCGGGCGTCCGCTACCAGTCGCGAGCGGAGGGCGGCGTCGGAGGCTACAACGAGTTCTGGTACGAGCGCGGGGTCGAGCTCACGCGCGACCGCCGCACGTCGCTCATCGTCGATCCGCCGTCGGGACGGGTGCCGTACCGGCAGTCGTACCTGGATGCGGCCGGGGTGCGCCGCCTCAACATCCAGAACGGGTTCGCCGACTCGTACACCGATCGCAGCCTGTCGGACCGTTGCCTGCTGGGCTTCAACGCGGGCCCGCCGATGGTGTCGAGCGCCTACAACAACAACGTCCACATCCTGCAGACGGCCGACCACGTCGTCATCTTCAACGAGATGGTCCACAACGCGCGCATCGTCCCGCTCGACGGCCGCCCCCACGGCGCGCTGCGGCAGTACTCGGGCGACTCGCGCGGCCGGTGGGAGGGCGACACGCTGGTCATCGAGACGCGGAACTTCCTGCGCGAGACCAGCCTGGGCGGATCGAGCCGGGACACGCGGCGGGGCGGGCGGGGGGGTCACGTGTGATGAGGGGGCCGCGACCCTCCGGCGGCGGCCCCGGCGGGGGGGGGCGGGGCGGGGCCGCGGGGCGGGCGGGGCGGCTGCGCCGACTCGATCCCGACACCGTGCTGTACGAGTTCACGGTCGAAGACCCGAACAACTTCACGCGCCCCTGGACGGCACAGATGCCGTTGCGGCGCACCGACGACCTGCTGTTCGAGTACGCCTGCCACGAGGGCAACATCGGCCTGGCCGGCATCCTCGCCGGCGCACGCCGTCTGGACACGCAGCGGGTCTCGGAGCCCTGAGTCCGCTGAGAGCACCGGTCGCGACGAGTCTGCGCCGCGGAGCGTCCGTTCGGAAGTCAACGGCGCCTGCGCAGACTCCCAACGCGCCCGCAAGGGCGCGCGAGCACTTGGGTTTCAGGAGGTAGTCTCATGCGTCAAGGAACCGTGGCGTCGGTCGGCGTTCTCGCACTCGCATGCGCGCTGGTCCCCCTGGCCCCCGCCGTCGCCGCGGGCCAGGGGGAGATCCCGCGGACGGCGGACGGCCAGCCCGACCTGCAGGGCGTCTGGAACTTCTCGACCGCCACGCCGATGGAGCGGCCCGAGGAGCTCGCCGGCAAGGAAACGCTGACCCCCGAAGAAGCGGCCGAGTGGGAAGCGAACCTCGCCGTGCAGCGGGAGGGGCTCGAGTCGGAGCGCGAGGACGCACCGCTCGAGTTCCGCGTCGGCTACAGCCTCGGCATCTGGTTCGAGTGGGGCGACTCGCTCGCCGAGCAGCGCACCTCGCTGGTCGTCGATCCCCCCAACGGGCGCATCCCCGCGGTGCGGCCGATGGTCGAGGCGCAGCGCGAGCTGACGCGCCTCCTGCGAGCGCGCCACGCGCACGGCCCCGAGGACCGCGGCATCTCCGAGCGCTGCCTCCTCGGCTTCAACTCCGGGCCGCCGATGACGCCGAGCGCCTACAACAACAACGTCCAGATCTTCCAGTCGGCGGACCACGTGGCTATCCTCAACGAGATGGTCCACAGTGCGCGGATCATCCCGCTCGACAATCGCCCGCATCTCCCCGCAGACCTCCGCCAGTGGGTGGGAGACTCGCGCGCGAGCTGGGAGGGCGACACGCTCGTCGTCACGACCCGCAACTTCCTCGCCGAGACCTCGCTCGGCGGGTCGAGCGCCAGCATGCACCTCGTCGAGCGCTTCACGCGCCTCGGCGACGACCGGCTGCTCTACGAATTCACGGTGAGCGACCCGACGACGTGGTCCGGACCCTGGACCGCGCAGGTCCTGATGAACCCGTCGGACCAGCCGCTCTACGAGTACGCCTGCCACGAGGGCAACTACTCCATGGCCAGCTCGCTGTCGGGTGCCCGCGCCATGGAGGCGCGAGAGGCGGCGGAGGGCGGCTCGCAGTAGAACGCGTCCCCGCACCGCCGGCACGGGCGGGAAACGGGGATGCCGCGGGACCTCGCTGAGCACCCGCGAACGAACCGGCCGACAGGCGGGCGGGAGGAAAGCGCCCCCCCCCCCCCCCTGCGCGCCGCGGGTCGAGGGGAGGAGGGGGGCGAGATCCCTCCGCCGAGACGGTCTGGATTCACTGCCTCCGCAACGGGACGTTGGCACTTGCGCACATTTTCGGTCGGGAGCAGACCCTGCGCTCGCCACTCCTCGCCGGGTTCGAGGTCGACCTGGACGACATCTTCGCGTAGCCGTTCGCCGGCCTTCGCGTAGCCGTTCGCCGGCCGGCTGCGAACATGCGCGGACGACGACGTCGAGGTCGTGGAGCGCCGGCCGCTTCTACCGGGAGATCACGGTCCTGAAGCGCCGGATCAGGGCGAGGACCAGCAGCCCCTGGTAGATCAGGCCGACGAGGAAGTAGAGCCACGCGCCGGGCTCGCCCGCCTCCAGCATCCAGAACAGCTTGAGCGGCCAGTAGAGCGGGTCGATGCCGATCGCCACCTGCCACGGGGAGGTGACGAACCAGGCGAAGACCGGGGGCCAGGTCAGCACCCCCACGCCCTTCAGCAGCGCGAACCCCTGCACCTTGTTGCTCGCGAACGCGGCGACGAACAGCGCGTACAGCGGCGCCGCGGGAGCGGCCTGGACGGACGCGGCGAAGGCCGCGGGAACCCCCATCGTCACCAGATCGGCGATGGCGATGCTCGCCATCATCACGGGGATGCTCACCAGCATCGGAACCGCGATGCGGTAGGCCAGGTAGCCCTCGATGCTGAGCGGCGTGACCTGGAGCGCGGTGAGCGTGCGGTCGTCCCGGTTATCGAGCAGCAGGAAGCCGACCACGGCGCCCAGCAGCGTCGGGACCATCAACACCAGGAAGCTCGTCAGCAGCGGGTAGTACGGTGCGAGGTCGAACCCGTAGCGCTCGGCGAGCCAGGCGTGCAGGACGGGGACGCCCCAGCGGAAGACGAAGGCGAAGACGAACGGCACGACGACGAGCCACCGCAGCATGCTGTCGCGGGCGACGCTCCGGGCGTCGATGGGTCCGAGCGAGCGGATGACGGCGGTCGCGGTCGGCATCAGCCACCTCCCTGCCGCGCAACGATGAAGCGGTCGAACGCCCGCCGGCTGGCCACCAGCAGCAGGCCCGCCCAGGCGGCGGCGTAGAGCACGCCGTAGGCCCACTGCCACGGCGGGAGCGGCCGGAACGCCCCGGCCAGCAGCACGAGCGGGGCCGTGAACGGATGGAGATAGAGGAGCCACGTGTCCCAGACCCCGAAGTAGTGGAGCATCGGGAGCGAGAGCAGGACGGTGAAGAGGCTCGAGGGAAACAGGAACTCGTTGATCGAGCGGTAGCGGGCGACGAGGATGAAGCCGACCAACGTGTAGAGGACCGCGGCCAGCACGATGCCGGCGACGAGCGGGGCGACCGCGAAGCCGGCGCCGTGGGCCGACCAGACGATCAGGAGCTGCTCGACCACCGACAGCGCGGCCAGCGTCGCCGTCTTCGAGGCCAGGTACTCCCAGTCGGCGAGCGGCGTCACGACCTGGGCCTCCAGAGTGCCCTCCCCCTTCTCGAGCAGCACGAGCCCGCCCACGAAGTAGAAGTTGACCATCACCAGGCTGCCGAACACGAAGGCCGGCAGCACGTAGCCCCAGTCGATCTCCGGAAGGCGGGTGAGCAGGACGAACCAGCAGACGAGCAGGAACGCCACCGCGTAGTAGAAGCCGTTCCGCAACTGCAGGCGAAGGTCGAGGAGGACGGTCGCGGCCAGCCGGTGCATGGGATTACTGCAGGCTGTGGCCGGTGACGCGCAGGAAGACGTCCTCGAGGGTCGCCTCCTGCGTGTGCAGCGTGTGGACGGTGGCGTCGCGCAGCAGGGCCAGAAAGTCCGTGTCGGAGCCGAGTCCGTCGAGCGGGAACTCGCGCCGTCCAGGGCTGCCGTCGAGCTCGTACTCCATCACGATCGTCCGCGCACCGTGGGCGAGCCTCAGGTCGTGGGGCGAGTCGACGAGACGGATCTCCCCGTTGACGATGAAGGCCACGCGGTCGCACAGCTCGTCGGCCACGGTCATGTCGTGGGTGGTCAGGAACACGGTGCGCCCCGCCGCCTTCAATCCCCCAACCAGGTCCTTGATGCGTCGCCCGCTGGCCGGATCGAGCCCCACCGTCGGCTCGTCCATGAAGATCAGTTGCGGGTCGTTGAGCAGCGCCCGCGCCACGCCCAGCCGCGTCTTCATCCCCTTGGAATACTCGGAGACGAGACGCGCGCCGTCGTCCGCCAGCCCGACCATCTCCAGCAGCGCCTCCGGCCGGCGCGTTCCGCCGCGGTACAGCGCCCGGAAGTAGGCCAGATTCTCTACGCCGGTGAGCCGGAGATAGTGGTTGGGCAGCTCGAACGAGACGCCGATCTGCTCGTAGTAGTCGCTCCCCCAGGCCGCGAGGTCGCGGCCCAGCACCGATACGGCTCCCCGGTAGCCCCGGAGCAATCCGATCAGCACCTTCTGGGTGGTCGACTTGCCGGCGCCGCTCGGCCCGAGGAAGCCGAAGATCTCGCCGCCGTCGATCCGGAACGAAAGGTCGCGGACCGCGGGGCTCGCCCCCGACGCATAGGTGAAGGAAAGCCCGTCGACGTCGACCACCGGCATGCGTGCGTTACCGCTCCCTTCTGCGGCTCGGTGCTTTCGTGGCGGAAACCGCCACACACGATACCACCGCGATAGAATGGCGGCTCGGGACGCCGCTGGAGGACCCATCCCATGCCACGCAGACTGCTCGTCGGCATCGCGTTCGCGCTCGCCGCCGTGTTCGTGGTCGTCTTCACGCCCCGCGCCCAGCAGAACGTCGACTGGGATGCGGTCGAGATCTCGACGCACCACGTCGCGGGCACCGTGCACTACCTGGCCGGCCGCGGCGGCAACATCGGCCTGTCGATAGGCGACGACGGCGTCGTCATGATCGACGACCAGTTCGCGCCGCTCACGGACCGCATCGTCGAGGCCATCGGCGGCATCTCGAACGGCAACATCCGCTTTCTGATCAACACCCACGTCCACGGCGACCACACCGGCGGCAACGAGAACCTGGGGCGGATGGGAGTCGACATCGTCGCGCAGGAGCGGGTCCGAGTCCGACTGGCGCAGCGCCTGCCCGCGGTGGCGCTGCCGGTGCTGACCTACAACGACCCGGTGACGATCCACCTCAACGGCGAGGACGTCCGGCTGATTCCGGTGCCGCCGGCGCACACCGACGGCGACACCTTCATCCACTTTCGTGGCTCCGACGTGCTGCACCTCGGCGACGTCTTCCGGACGGTCGCCTTTCCGGTAATCGACCGCAACAACGGGGGCACGCTCGACGGCACCATCGAGGCCCTCGGCATCGCGGCCGGCATCGCCGGCCCCGACACGATGATCGTGCCGGGGCACGGCGTCGTCTCCAGCCGCGAGGACGTCATCGAGTTCCGCGACATGATCATCGACGTCGGGGCCAAGGTGGCGGCGCTCGTCGCCGGGGGTGCCACCTACGACGACGTGGTGGCGGCGGGTCCGACGGCCGAATACGAGGACCAGTGGGGCGACCCGCAGCGCTTCCTCACCGCCGTCTACGCGGAGCTCGCGGGCGACTGACGGCGAGCGCGCACCGGCCGCGGATCGGTGCCGGCGCCCACGCCGCCGACGCCCTCGGCGCGGAGGCGCGCATCACGAGGCCGGACGGAACGCGCGTGCCGCAGGCGGACGTCATTTCGCTGTGCCCGCACGGGAGTCACCGATGATCAGAACAGGACGCGCCAACCTCACCCTCATCGCCGTCGCCGTCGCCGCCTCCGTGCTCACGGCGGGCCACGCGCGGGCGCAGATCACCGAGTTCGCCCTGGAGGTGGTCGAGTCGCCGGCCCTGGGCGGGCGCCATTTCGGGACGGCGGGCCAGTACGAGTGGCTCCGCGGCGTCGTGGCCGGCGCCCTCGACCCGGCCGATCCGCGCCACGCGCACATCGTCAATCTCGACCGCGCCCCCCGCAACGCGGCCGGACGGGTCGAGTACCGCGCCACGGTGGAGATCTACCGGCCGCTCGACATGAGCCGCTGGAACCGGGCGATCTTCCACACGGTCGCCAACCGCGGCCGGGGCGGCGCGGCGGAGCCGGCGCTGCTCGAGCGCGGGTTCGCGTTCGTCCGGGTGGGGTGGCAGGGCGACCTGACGCCGACCGCGTCGAACATCGTCGCCCACCTCCCGGTGGCGACGAAGGCCGACGGGGCCCCGATCGTCGGCCCCGCCCTCGAGGAGTTCATCTTCAACGACGCCGAGCCTCGCTCGCGCGCCCGGCTGACCTATCCGGCGGCCATGCCCGACGCCCGCGGCGGGCTGCTCTCCCTTCGCGCGACGCAGGACGCGCCGCGGCAGCGGCCGGACGACCTCGCGTGGCGTTTCGCCGGCGAGAGGGAGATCGAGATCGACCGTCCGGCCGGGTTCGACGGCGGCGCCATCTACGAGTTCATCTACCAGGCGCAGGACCCGATCGTGCTCGGGATCGGCTTCGCGGCAGTGCGCGACGCCGTGTCGTTCCTGCGCTACGAAACGGCCGACGCAGCCGGCAACCCGAACCCGCTCGCCACCGCGGACGGGCCGGCGACCACGGCGCTCTCGCTCGGCATCTCGCAGAGCGGCCGGATGCTGCGCGACTTCCTCTACCAGGGCTTCAACGAGGACGTCGCGGGGCGGATCGTGTTCGACGGCATGCACCCGAACATCGCCGGCTCGCGCAAGACGTTCACCAACTACGCGTTCGGGCAGCCGGGGCGCTGGCAGAAGCAGCACGAGGACCACGTCTACCCCGGCGACCAGTTCCCGTTCACCTACGCAACGCTGACCGACCCGCTCACGGGCCGGACGGACGGCCTGCTGGAGCGCTGCCGCGCCTCGGCCACGTGCCCGAGGATCGTGCACAGCGACGGCGAGGCGGAGCTGTGGCAAGCGCGGGCCTCGCTGGTGGTCACCGACCCCGTAGGCGAGCATATCGAGCTCCCCGACAACGTGCGCGTCTACCTCCTGGCCGGCACGCAGCACGGCGGGGGCCCCGGCGTGCACACGCAGGCGCCCGGACGCGGCATGTGCCAGAACCTGACCAATCCCCTCGCGCTGGCCGACATGCGCACCGCCCTGAGCGTCGCCCTCCACGAGTGGGTGGCGGAGGGCATGGAGCCGCCGGCGAGCCGCTTTCCGACCGTCGCGGGCAGCGGACTGGTCGCCTCGAACGCCCTGGTGTTCCCGAGCATCCCCGGCGTGACGTACTCCGGCTCCTACAACCCGCTGCGCGTCGCCGACCACCGATCCCTGCCGCCGATGGAGGGCGACGCCTACACGGTGCTGGTCGGGCGCGTCGACGTCGACGGCAACATGGTGGACGGCGTCCGGCACCCGAATCTCGCAGCGCCGGTCGGGACGCACACCGGCTGGAACCTGCGGCGGGCGGGCTTCGCGGAGGGAGCGCAATGCGCCGGGGCCGGCTCGTTCATCCCCTTCGCGGCCACGGAGACGGCGCGGCGGACGTCCGGCGACCCGCGTCCGTCGTTCGAGGCGCGCTACCCCGATCACGGCGCGTACGTGCAGGCGGTCTCCGCAGCGGCGGACGCGCTCGTCCGCGAGCGCCTGCTGCTCCCGGCCGATGCGGATCGGATCGTTGCGCTCGCGCGCCGGAGCGGGGCGACCACGCAGCAGTAGCGGGCGGACGGGCGGGTCCTCCCCGTGGCGTCGCCGGTGTCCCCCATCCGCTGTCCGGTCGCCGTGCGCAAGACACTCGTCCTCGCGGCGCTCGTGCCGGGGCTGGCATCCGCGGCCTGGGCGCAGCTACCCGCGCCGTCCGACGTGCACCGTTGGCTGGCGCCGGACGCAGCCTCGCAGGTGGCAGGCGACGCCACCATCGTCCCGCCCGGCGAGGGCGCGATCTTCGTGCCCGCCATGGCCGACGGCGACAGCGAACCCGAGGCGCTGGTTTTCCGTGGAGACGAGCGGGTGGCCAGCGGTCTCAACGGGACCCGCATCACGGTCGTGCCGGGAGACTACGTCGTGCGGGTGGGAAGCGGCCCGACGTCCCAGATGGTATCGGTGCCGGTCACGGTGCGGGCGGGCGAGACGACCGTGGCCCCGATTCGATGGGGCGGACTGCGCGTCGAGGTGGTCGACGAGAGAAATCTGCCGCACCGCGGCGCGTACGAGCTGATCCGGGTCGCCGACCGCCAACCCTTCACGATCGGCTTCGGCGCCGACACGCTGCAGGGCGAGCAACTGCTCACCCTCCTGATGCCGCCCGGTCTCTATCGCATCGTGCAACCGGGTTCGACCTACCGCGTCCGCACGGACTTCGCCACCGTGCTGGTGCCGGAAGGCGGCCTGGTGCACTACAAGCTGGTCATCGCCCCCGACAGCGGCCGGTTCCGGGGTGCCGGGGTCGTGTCTCCGGAGGAGATCGGAGTCGTGACCGGCGCCTCCCCGTGGAGCCGCCGGTACACCATCGGCCTGGCGGCGCCCTTCGCGTCCACGCGCAACGTGGTGGGCGCGAGCAACGAGACCTCCGTCGGCGCGGATCTGTTCTTCGACACCTACATCACCTACCAGCGCGAGCCCCACCTGTTCAGCAGCGTCCTGGAGTTCGAGTCCGGCTTCCAGAAGATCGACCCCGAAGGCGCACCCGCCATCCCGTGGCGCAAGACCCGGGACCGACTCCGGATCGACCTCCTCTACTCGCGATTCCTCGGATCGCGCGTCGGACCCTACGGGCGCCTGGGCCTCCGGACCAGCGTGTTCCCGTCGTACACGCTGGCAACCGAGGACACCCTGGTTTCGCGGCAGTACACGGATGGACGCCGCGAGCTGGAATCGGTGCCCGCCAACACCACGTTCCCGACCGGCGACCCGTTCAGCCCCCCGGTGTATCGCCAGGGCGTCGGACTCAACACTCGCCTCCTCCGGCGGCGCGCGATTCGCGTCGACTGGCGCTTCGGCGCCGGCTTGCGGCAGAACCGATTCGCCGGGGCCTTCTTCCTCGACGACGACGAAGCGACGCCGCAGGTGGAGTACGTCCAGGCCAGCAACTTCAATCAGGAGGGGCTGGAGACGACTCTGGTCGCCACCGTCCGCTACCGGTTCCTGCTGTACAACACGAATCTGGACGTGTTCGGCGGCTTCGGCAGCGCCACGCCGACGATCGACTGGCGCAGCACGTTGAGCTGGCGCCTGACTGCAGACTTGTCCCTCGACTACAAGGTCGACCTGCTGCGGCTGCCGGAGGTCAGCGACACCAACCAGGTGAGCCAGAGCGTGCTGTTCCGGTACTCCATCGGCTCGTGATGTCGAACCAGCCGCCGGGGTACCCGGAGACCCACCCGGACGCCTCCATCGACCCCGACTCGAGATGTTGCCCGACGCCGACCCGGGCGGGCTCGCCGGTCAGTCCAGGTCCGCGAACACGGGTGCGTGGTCGGACGCGGTGTGGCCGTCCTTCTTCTTGCGGTACTCGCGATCGATCTCCACGTGGCGGACCCGGGACGCCACGGAGTCGGAGCCGAGCAGCAGATCGATGCGCAGCCCCTGGCCGCGATGGAAGGCGCCGCCCCGGTAGTCCCACCAGGAGAACTTCCGCTCCTCCGGGTGCCTGCGGCGGAACAGGTCGATGAGCCCGAGGTCCGTGAGGGACCGGAATCGGGCCCGCTCCTCGCGGGTGCAGAAGAGGGAACCGTCGGCGACCTCGCCCTGCCAGCAGTCGAGCGCGGCCGGCACGATGTTGAAGTCCCCGCCGATGACGAACGCGCCGTCCCGATCCACGCCGGCGAGGTGGTCCCGCAGCGCATCGAACCACGCGAGCTTCCGCGGGAAGTCGGGATGGTCGAGCGTCTTGCCGTTGGGACAGTACACGCTGGCGAAGTGGAGCCCGGCGACCCGGACGCGCAGCAGGCGCGCTCCGTCGTCCTCCCGGCCGGGCAGCCCGCGGGCCTCCGACTCCGCCGGCGCCCGGCTGAGCACCGCCACGCCGTTCCAGCCCTTCTCGCCGTGGACCACGGCACGATAGCCGAGCGCCTCGAGCTCCTCGTGCGGGAACTCGTCGTCGCGAAGCTTCAACTCCTGCAGGCCCACGACGTCCGGCGCGCGACTCTTCAGCCAATGCGCGACCACGTCCATGCGCGCCCGCAGGCCGTTCACGTTCCAGGTCGCGATGCGCATGGCGTCCAGTATCGCACTCCTGCCTGCCCGGCAGGCACGTATACTGCCGGCCGTCGATGCGATCGTTCCCCGCCGCCCGCCGCTATCGCTTCGCCGGCCACACCGTGTCCCCCGCCCGCCGGACGCTCGTCCGCGACGGTCACGAGCTGGCGCTGATGCCACGCTGCTTCGACCTGCTCGTCCTGCTCGTGGAGCGGCGGAACGAGGCGGGGTCGCGGCACGGCTACCGATTCGTCTGCGACGACGTCGTCGAGGAACCGGACGAGGAGCCGCCGGGACCCGTGCGGGCCGCCGCCGCGGACGGGCAACGGGCTGCCGCCGCGGACGGGCCGCGCTGGCTGGCCGCGGCAGCCGGCCCACCAGGCGCGCGAGGCCCGACACCTACACCGGAAAACGTGCGCCGGCGACCTATGACGCACGCGCACCAGGAGTGCCGACGATGCAACAAGCGCTCAACGCCCTGCAAGACCGGCTGGCTCCCGCCGAGGAAATCTTCTTTACCTGGCTGATGCGCGTATTCGCCGCCGCCACCCTCGTCGGGTCGGCATGGATCGACGACGCGCCGCCACTCGAGCTCGGATCCATGATCATCGCGATCTACGTCGCGGTCCGGGTGGCCACGCAGTTCGGCACCCTGGCTGCCGCCGCCCCTTTCGAAAGCCGACCCCTGCGGATGCTCTTCGCGGCCGGAGCCCTCCTGATGCTCGGTACCTCGTTCCTCGTCGTCGCCATCCTCGTCGAGCGACTGTCTCTCTCGATAGCCGGCTGAGCACCCAGCCGGACGCGGCCCCCGGCCAACTCCTCGGCCGCCTCGCGGCGCGGCCCGGCCGTGCGCGGCGGTGCAGGGCGGGAGGCCGGAGTGTCGCGGGAGTCCCAACCTCCGCGAGCGGCGCGGATCGGGGCGGGCGGAAACTCCGTAACATACGGTAGGGGCGGTTGCGCAGGGCGCGGCCCACCCTCGCCACCTCGGCCGGGCGCCGGATCGACGAGCGGCACGGGCAGAACATGGGAGGCGACCGTGAAGGGCATGATCGAATGGTTCGCGCGCAACAGCGTCGCCGCCAACCTGATGATGGCGTTCATCATGGTGAGCGGAATCCTCGCCACGACGATCACCAACGAAGAGGTCTTTCCGGAGATGGAGCTCGACCGCATCAATGTCGAGGTCCCGTACCTGGGCGCCGCCCCCGAGGAGGTCGAGCAGGCGGTGAACGTCCGCATCGAGGAGTCCATCCAGGGCATCGACGGCATCAAGCGGATCCAGTCGACCGCCTCCGAGGGGATGGGTACGGTGATGATCGAGCTCGACCTCGGCGCCGACGCGCGCCGCGTGGTCGACGAGGTCAAGAGCAACATCGACGCCATCACGACGTTTCCCATCGAGACCGAGAAGCCGATCATCCGCGAGCTCACGAACCGGCAGCAGGTCATCGACATCGCGGTTTCCGGCGACATCGACCCGTTCACCCTGAAGCGGGTCACCGAGCGGGTGCGCGACGACCTGACCGCGATTCCCGGGATCACGCAGGTCGACATCGTGAGCGCGCCGCCCTACGAGATCTCGATCGAGATCTCCGAGGACGACCTGCGGCGGCACGGCATGACCTTCGATCAGGTGGCCGATGCGGTGCGCCGGTCTTCCCTCGATTTGCCGGGCGGGTCGGTGCGGACGGAGCGGGGCGAGATCCTTCTGCGGACCATCGGGCAGGCCTACCGCGGGGCCGAGTTCGAGGACCTGGTCCTCTGGACGCGGGCCGACGGCAGCCGCCTGCGTCTCGGCGACGTGGCGACGGTGGTCGACGGCTTCGAGGAGACCGACCAGGAAGCCCGCTTCGACGTCGAGCCGACCATGATGGTCTCCGTCTTCCGCATGGGAGACCAGAGCGCGATCGAGCTCGCCTCGCTCGCCACCGAGTACGTCGCAGAAGCGCAGGCGCGCCTGCCGGAGGGCGTCTCGCTCACGGTCTGGCAGAACGAAGCGGAGTCGCTGAACAACCAGCTCTCGCTGATGCTGCAGAGCGGCTTCGCGGGGTTCGCGCTCGTATTCCTGGTGCTGGCGCTGTTCCTGGAGCTGCGCCTGGCGTTCTGGGTGAGCCTGGGGATCCCCATCTCGTTCCTGGGCGCCATCGCGCTGATGCCGGGGCTCGACGTCACCGTCAACGTCATCTCCCTGTTCGCCTTCGTCCTGGTACTGGGCATCGTCGTCGACGACGCGATCATCGTCGGCGAGAACATCTACCGGCACCAGGAGGAGCACGGCGACGGCATGCGGGGCTCCATCGAGGGGGCCTACGAGATCGCCAAGCCGGTGACGTTCGCGGTCCTGACGACGGTGGCCGCGTTCAGCCCGCTGCTGTTCGTGCCGGGCATGATGGGCAAGATCTTCCGCGTCATCCCGCTCGTCGTCATCCCGTGCCTGCTGTTCTCGCTGGTCGAGTCGCTGAACATCCTGCCTGCCCACCTGTCGCACATCCCGAAGCGGAAGCGGCCGGGGCCGTGGCGCCGGTTCCAGTCGCTGTTCTCGGAGGGCCTGAAGCGCTTCGTGCAGGCCGTCTATTGCCCTGTTCTCGACGCGGCGCTCCGCTCGCGGTACCTGACGGCGTCGATCGGCGTGGGTGTCATGATCGTCACCATCGGCCTGGTGCTCTCCGGGCGGCCGCCCTTCCGCTTCATCCCCAACATCGAGGCCGCCGTCATCTCGGCGTCGCTGACGATGCCGCAGGGCACGCCGGTCGCCACCACGGCGGAAGCAGTGGCGAAGCTCGAGGCCGGCGCGGCCCGTCTTCGCCGGCGGCTGATCGAGGAGACGGGCCGCGACTACTTCGTGCACGTGCTGGCGGCGGTCGGCGACCAACCGATGGCGGGGCGCGGCGGAGGCCCGGACGGACCGCCGGTCGGCAGCGCGGCGTCGTCGCACCTCGGGGAGGTCGCGATCGAGCTGCTGCCGACGGAGCAGCGCATCTACAGCAGCGAGGAGCTCGGCCTCCTGTGGCGCGACGCCACCGGCCCGATAGCGGAGGCCGTCGACGTCAACTTCACGTTGAGCAGCATGAATGCGGGAAGCGACGTCGACGTGCAGCTCGCGGGGCCCGACCTCGACCGCCTGCGGGCGGCGGCCGAGGAGGTCAAGGGGCGGCTCGCGGAGTACGCCGGCGTCTACGAGGTGACCGACTCGTTCCGGGCCGGCA
>MKWU01001831.1_pt1 | contig 34871 bp, 28 predicted proteins | sample 809101 | NCBI WGS metagenome assembly MKWU01 (sample SAMN05860141, study PRJNA318959) | sponge metagenome | host: Aplysina aerophoba | place: Slovenia: Piran, Adriatic Sea, Gulf of Piran | collected 2013-05-07
CCTTGATTGGCCCTTGACACACACCCGCCCAGAGCGAATAACCCGGGTCACCCCTGCCCATCAGCTCTGAGAACCGCTGTTTAAACGCATAATCAACTCCGTTGGACGGCTTATGTCCGACAGACTGTTAGCGTCAGAACAGGGGGGTGCTACCGGTCGCCTCGCGCAGCAACGCTCGTTCCGTCTGTGAAGCGCGGATACGCGCGTCTATCTGGGCCGGGTCCCACCGGCCGAGGAGGGCGTGAGTCAGTTCCTCCTGCTTCGCTCTTGCGCTAGGCTGTCCAGCCAGGTTGTCGAACTCACCCGGGTCCGTGGCCAGGTCATAGAGTTCGGTCTCGAGCTCAGCAGCATCTCTTCCGGAGAGGCAGATCTTCCAGGTACCTCTCCTGAGCATGGCCCGCGGTCGATCGGTTCCGTGGGCGGTATGCTCGCAGAAGGCCTCGTCGGTCCAGTCCACCTCGTCTCCCGCGATCAGGCCCGCTAGGCTGTGGCCGTCTAGGGATGCAGCGGGGTCGTCGGCGTCGGCTGCGTCGATGATCGTAGCAGTGACGTCGACGAGGGAGACGCACCGGGCCACCCGCCTGCCGGCGTCTGCCCGCCCCGGCCAGCGGATCTGCAGCGGCACGCGCGCGGTCTGCTCGTAGAAGCACATCTTTCTCCATAGGCCGTGCTCACCGAGCATCTCACCATGATCCGACGTGTGGATAACGACGGTCCGATCTGTCAGACCGGTCTCGTCTAGGGTGTCGAGCAGCTGTGCGATCTTGTCGTCGAGATAGGTGACCAGGCCGTAGTAGGCCGCTCGTGCCCGACCGATCTGTTCGTCACTATGGCCCCAGAAGCCGAACGCCCGGCGCAGCCGTTCGGCGGCTGGCGGCAGGTCGGCAAGGTGCTCCGGTGGCAGGTTTGGCAGATCGGCGTGCTCCGGGTAGTAGCGGGAGAAATAGGGCTCCGGCACCACGAACGGGAAATGTGGGGCGATCAGGCCGACGCACAGCGCAAAGGGCCGTCCGGCGGAGGCCGCAGTTCCAGGCTCACCCCGGCCGGCAGCGTAGTCCCGGAGGTAGGTGATCGTCCGATCCGTCGCCTCATCATCAGCGATGATCTCGGGCGTAGTCCCAGGTCCGGTGGGAATGGCCGGTTCCGGCGACGATTCCGTCGGGACGCCCGCCTGGCGCCCCTGGGCCGGCACCCGTGGTCCGGCCTCGAACACCCCCGGCCAGGGCTCGGTCGCTTCGGGTATGCCGTCCTCCCACGGGAACACCGGGTGCATGAGTTGGGCGTGCAGATCGGAGGCGAGTTGGCGGTGGAAGCCGTGCAGTTGGTCCGGGCCGATCAGATGCATCTTGCCGGAGAGTGCGGTATCGTACCCCCGCCGGCGCAACAGGTAAGGCCAGGTGATCGTATCGATGCTGAGGGGCTTGGCGTTGTCCCAGCCCTCGCAATTCATCGTGTAGCGGCCCGTCATGAACGACAGGCGCGACGGTACACAGAGCGGATTATTGCAGTAGGCCGCGTCGAAGGTTGTCCCCTCCACGGCCAGTCGATCCATCGCCGGCGTCGCGATGAACGGGTGACCGTAGGTGCCGGAGAAGGCTGCGCCGTGCTCATCCGACATGATGAGCAGAATGTTCGGCTGTCCGCCGCTCACGGCCTCAGCCTCAGAGTGAGATCGATCGGTTCGGCCGCTTTGCTCCTGGTCTCTCTGGAACCCTGTGAGGTTTGCATGGTCGAGATACTAAATCCTGCAGACGCTATCGTGTGTCATCGAGGACATCCGGTTCCGGCTCGATCTGGGCACTCCGTCTCCGTTTTTGGCTGTCCGACTCTGATTGACGAACACCTCCGCCTGTTCGGCGATCGCTGTCAGTTGATGGGGAAGTTGCTGGGGGTCGAGCATCGATCTTTGGGTCATCATCCCTCGCCGGTGATGCCGGGATCGTGTATCGCGGGTTCGGGGGGCGGCCCGGACTGTCCATGTTACATCTGGGATCCAGGCATTCCGCGGTTGTCGGTCGGGCGCTCCCGACGTGGCCGCGACGTGAGGAGTGGAGATGAACAACACCCAGGTCATCCTCAAGAGTCGCCCTAAGGGCATGGTCACCCTTGAGAACTTCGAGGTGCGCACGGGCGAGGCACCGACGCCGGGTGAGGGGCAACTCCTCGTCAAAAACCTCTTCCTGTCGGTGGACCCATATATGCGGGGCCGGATGAACGCCGCGCGGACGTACGCTGCCAACTTCGAGGTCGGCGAGGTCGTGCCCGGCCGCACGGTCGGCCGGGTGATCGCCTCCCGCAACCCCGGATTTGCCGAGGGGGATACGGTTCTGACCGGTCTGGGCTGGGAGAACTACTCCCTGTCCGCTGAGAGGGGTCTTCGCAGACTCCCCGACGACGCGGAGCACCTCTCTGCCTACTTGGGAGTACTCGGCATGCCGGGGTTCACCGGCTACTATGGATTACTCGAGATCGGTCGGCCGCGACCAGGGGAGACAGTGTATGTCTCTGGCGCTGCGGGTGCCGTCGGCAGCGTGGTCGGACAGATCGCCAAGCTCGCAGGCTGCCGCGTGGTCGGCAGCGCCGGCAGCGATGAGAAGGTCGCCCACCTGCTCGAGCTCGGCTTCGACGGGGCCTTCAACTATCGGGCTGCCGGTAGCCTCCGCAAGGCGGTGCGTTCCGCCTGCCCCGACGGCATCGACATCTATTTCGACAACGTCGGCGGCGAGACCCTAGAGGCTGCCCTGGCCACCATGAACACCTACGGCCGCATCGTTGCCTGCGGGGCGATCTCTCGCTATAACGACGCCGAGTTGCGGCCAGGACCCAACAACATGTTTCTCGTTATCGCCCGTCGGTTGAAGATTCAGGGCTTCATCATCAGCGACCACGAGGCACACCGGTCCGCATTCGAGGCAGATATGACACGTTGGCTGGCCGAGGGCAAGGTGCGCTACCGGGAGACCGTGACCGAGGGCGTCGAGAACGCCCCGAAGGCGTTCTTGCAACTCTTCACCGGCAATAAGATCGGCAAGCAGATCGTGCGGGTCGGGTAGCTTACGGGCGGCCCAGCAAAGAGCCCAGCTTACTAGGCTGGGCTCTTCCGGCGGGGAAGCTCGTTACCGCGACAGGTCGTGCCAGAAGACCACGTGCGGGTAGGCGGGGTTGTTGATGTAGCCGCGGATATCGCTGCGGATGACATGCACGTCGGGGACCTCGACCATGAAGATCGCCGCCGCGTCACCGTTAAGGATCCGCTGCGCCTCTCGGAACCGGTCTGCGGCCTCTTCACGACTCGTACCGCTCAGGGCGTCTGCACTGTCGATCAACGTGTCGAAGTCGGGGTTGCTGTAGTAGCTGAGGTTGAAAAAGGGCTCGTCCTCGCTGTGAAACATGCTGAACAGAAAATCATAGGGGGTGATGTAGGTGGGCCACCAGTACATGGTGAAGATGTCCTGGGCGGTCGCGGGATCGCTCTTGGCCAGGTCCCATTGGGCCTCCCAAGTGAGCCCCTGGATCTGCAGGTCCACGCCTAGGTCGGCTAGATCCGCCCTCCACAGTTCGCCGACGAGCTGTTCCTCGAGGTCACCTGCGGCGTAGGTGAAGAGGAGTTCGAAACCGCCGTCTGGATACCCGGCCTCACTGAGCAGGTGCCGCGCTCTCTCCGGATCGTAGCTCGCTCCGCCCTCTGTAAGAGCTCCCCACATGCCGCTCGGTACGGCGCCCACCGCAGGGCTGCCCAGCCCACCGTAGAGATTCTCCGTGACGAGGTCGTAGGGGAAGCTGTAGGCCAGCGCTCGCCGCACGGTCGGGTTGTTGAGGGGCGCCTTGCGGGTGTTCAAGAGGCCGTAGAGCATCTGGAACGACGGGGTTCTGTCGACCACCACGTCGGTTAGGCGGGAGAGGGCAGGGTAGCTGTCGAAGGGCAGATTGAAGGTGAAGTCGGTCTCGCCGCTGCGGATCATCTGCTCGCGCAGGGTGGGCTCCTCGATGATGTCGATCACGACCGTGCCAAACTGATTCTCCGACCAGCCGCCCCAGTAGTCGGGGAATGCGCGCAGTACCAGGTTCTCCCCGGGGCTATAGGATTCGATGATGTAGGGTCCGGTGCCGCTGCCGTTGCCAGCGTTGAACCAAGCCCCCTCCTGCGTCACGGCGGTGGGACTCATGATCCAGGCGGCGTAGCCGCTCGACAGGATCAGGTCCATGGGTGCCTGGTAGTTCAGGTTGAAGCGGACCGTGAGGTCGTCGACGACCTCGATAGATGCTACCGGAAAGTAGATGAAGGCCGCACCTAGACCGAGCTCTATGGTGCGCTCGAGCGAGGCTTTGACGGCCGCAGCAGTGAGGGGAGAGCCGTCGTGGAAGGTAACCCCTTCGCGCAGGGTGAAGGTCCAGCTCAGGCCGTCCTCAGCAATCTCCCAGTCGGCTGCCAATTTGGGGATGACGGTACCATCGACAGTGTAGAAGGTGAGGGTCTCATAAACGTTTGCCATGACGGCGTTTTCGCTGCTGAAGCCGGTGCTCGGGTCCAGGTCCGGGAGGGTTGACGGGCTGGCGAAGGCGGCCAGGCCCTGGGGCTGCTGCGCCAGCGCGAACCCCGCTATGAGCAGCGCTGTCGCGAGGCTGGCGAAGCTGAGACGTCGATTCCACTGTATGTTCATGTGATCTCCCATCCCGATCTTTCACCCTCTCAAGAGTAGGGTCTCCTCATATCAGGGCTTGCAACTCGGCTAGGTCCACACTGTACTGCTCTGCGGCCTCCTCTGGGCGCAAGAGGCCGTTGCGCACGTCGTGTGCGATCCGTCTCCGGTCGCGCTCCTTCGGGTCGCCCCAGCCTCCGCCGTTGGCGGTCCGAAGACTCACCGTGTCACCCTTGCTGACAGGGTAGAAAGTCACGCGGTCATCGAGTTCCACCTCGTGGTCGGTGCCAGCGTTGATGAGGATCTGGGTGGTGCCTGCGTCGCCGCCGCCCGCCAAGCCCCATAGCGGGTGACGATTATTCTCGGTGCTGGTTTGCAGTGAGATGCCGTTCTCGAGGATCTCGAGATCACGGATGACCCCGAAGCCCCCACGATACTTGCCGATGCCGCGGTTTTCGAGGTTAAAGGTGTAGCGCAGCACGCGCAGCGGATAGCGGCTCTCGATGACCTCGACCGGGGTGTTGGGCGCGTCGCCGTTGCCAGCGAACATGATTCCGCTGGGGCCATCGTCGTGGGGCAGCGCACCCCCGCCCCCGTCGACGGGTTCGCCACAGATGAACGGGTCCTTCCCCTCGCGTGACAGGTTGTAAGCGCACATCTGGTAGGTGGCGGCGGGACAGCGCTCCGGGATGGCCTGGGCCAGGGCTCGTACGATGAGGTGCACGATCACCTCGGCGACGTAGCCGTAGGAGTCGCAGGGCGCAGGGTAGGCAGCGCTCACCAGCGTGTCAGGGGGGGCGGTGACCGTCAGGGGGCGGAGGTGCCCGTCGTTGGTGGCGTCGAAGGGCATGGTAAGCGACTTGAGGGTCGTAGCACAGAGCGCAGCTGTGCCGACGAGCGGATGGTTGATGGGGCCCTTGGCTACCGGAGCGGTACCGGTCCAGTCGATCGTCATCTCATCGCCAGCGACGGTGGCGTTCACCTGTATGGTGTGGGCCTTGCCCAACTCGACGCCGTCATGGTCGACCTTCCCTTCAGCTCGGTACCTACCGTCGGGGATGGCGCTGATCTCGCGCCGCATGCGCGCTTCGGAGAGCGCGAAGACTTCGAACATGGCCTGCTCTACGACCTCGGCACCGTAGCGCTGGCAGAGCGCGGCGTAGCGTCGCGCCCCCGTTTTACAGGCCGAGATCTTGGCATTAAGGTCGCCCTCGACAAGTTTCGGGAAGCGGACGTTCCGCAGGATGAAGCGCAGCAACTCCTCGTTGAGCACGCCTCCGCTATAGAGCTTATTGTGGGCGAAGATCATCCCTTCCTGGTGAAGGCTGATCGAGTAGGGGCACCAGCCACCAGGGGTGATACCACCGATATCCGCCCAGTGCGCCATCACGGCCGTGAAGGCGACCAACTTGCCCCCGAAGAAGACGGGCAGATAGAGCACGGTGTCACTGATGTGGGTCCCGGTGTCGTCCGGCTCGTTGCTGAGCAGGATGTCCCCCTCGGCAAAGCGTACCCTCTGGATGCCGCTCTGGATGGTGGGTGGCAAGCAGGCGAGGAAGCCGGGCAGGCCGGAGCTCTCAGCCACCATCTGGCCGAGGCGGTTCGTTAGGACTAGGCCGAAGTCCTGAACCTCGTAGATCAGGGGGTTGTGGGCGGTTTTCACGAGTGCGGTCTGCATCTCTCTGGCAGCTGCGCCGAGGGCGTTGCGGATGACCTGCCGGGTGATAGGGTCGACGCTCACCGCTTCACCGTCAACAGCAGGTTGCCGAACGCGTCGACCTCAACCCTCAGCGAGGGCGGCACCAAGACGGTGCTATTCCACTCCTCGACGATGGCGGGGCCGCTGAGGAGGTGTCCAGCCCGGAGGCGGCCTCGCTCGAATACGGGGCACTCTACGACTTCGTGGCTGGTGCCGAAAGAGACCTGGCGTCGTCCCTTCGCAGCCTCCTCGACGGGGTCTGAGGCGGAGTCGAGCCTCGCCAGCGTCGGCTTCACGCCGGTAAGGGAGGCGGTGAGGCGAAGCGCTACGAACTCTAGGGCGTGGTCGCTCAGTGCGTGAGCATAGGCCCGGTCGTAGTGGGCATCGAAGCGGGAGCGCAGGTCGTCGAGGGCGGGGCCGCTGAGGTCACTTGTCTGAACGGGGATTCTCAGGGTGTGCTCTTGTCCCTGGTAGCGCAGTTCAGCGTACCGGGTGAGTATCAGGCTGACGTTCTCATTATCGAGTCGCTGATCGGTGGACCAGGTCCTCGCCTCCCTCTCGAGTTCGCCAAAGCGCTCGCCGAGTTCCGCCGGGGTTGTTGCCGCGTGTGCCTTCACGAAGGTGCGGCTCAGGTCCTCGCGATAGTCGGTTTGGAGGAGCCCCCAGGCCGAGAAGGTGGCGGGGTGGGGGGGGACGATGGCCCCCCGGAGGTCGAGTTCCTCTAGGAGCGCCCAGGCGAACAGCCCGCCGCCCCCTCCATAGCTCACCAGGTTGAACTCGCGCGGGTCGTGCCCGCGCTCCACCGTGACCTGGCGGATGGCGTGAGCCATGTTCATGTTGGCAAGGTGCACAATACCTGCCGCCGCCTCCTTGAGGGAGAGTCCCAGGGGGGTGGCGACGCGGTCCCGAATGCTGTGCTCGGCCGCGTCGACATCGAGCCTCATCCGCTCGCCGAGGTAGCTCATGGCGTCGAGGTGGCCTAAGAGGAGCTGTGCGTCCGTCACTGTGGCTTCGACCCCTCCCAGGCCGAAACAGGCCGGTCCGGGCTCTGCCTGAGCGCTCTGCGGGCCGACCTGCAGGCCCCCCTCGGCATCGAGGTGGGCGATGCTGCCGCCGCCCGCTCCCACGGAGATGATGTCGATGGTTGCCTGCTGCACAGGTCGTCCGTTGAAACAGGCCTGGGAGCGCTCCGGCAGGGAACCGTCGGCAATGAGGGTGACATCGAAGGTTGTGCCGCCGACATCGGCTGCGACGAGGTTCTTTAGACCTAGCGCTTCTCCCAACCGTCTCGTGCCAATAGCGCCCCCTGCGGGACCCGACTGCAGGGTCCGGATGGGGACTTGCCGGGCGGTAGCGCTCGAGGTGACACCACCCGAGGACTGCATCACGGCGAACGCGCCGGGGTAGCGCCGTTCAGTGAGGCCACGCTCGAGCCGGCGCAGGTAGTTGCCCATGCGGGGCTGCGTGTAGGCGTTGAGGACGGTCGTGCTGGTCCGTTCGAACTCGCGGAACTCCCGCACGATCTCTGACGAGGTACAGATCTGCACCTCGGGGCATAGCTCACTTGCCAACTCGGCCGCTCGCCTTTCGTGAATGGGATTGGCATAGGCGTGCAAGAAGCAGATGGCGATGGCTTCGACACCCTGATTCAGCAGGGCTAGGAGGCTCTCCCGAAGCCCATTCTCATCGAGGGGCTTAAGGATCTCTCCGGTGTGATCCAGTCGCTCCGTGACGCCGAAACGCAGATAGCGGGGCACTAGAGGAGGGACAGGCTTGTAGAAAAGGTTGTAGACCTCCGGGCGGTTGCCACGGCCCAGTTCGAGCACGTCGCGGAAACCCTTGGTAGTTATCAGGCCGACCCGGGCGCCGCTCTCCTGTACGATGGTGTTGATCACCAAAGTGGAGCCGTGGACGATCACCCGGATGTCGGAGAGGTCGGTGCCGAGTAGATCGATCCCTTCGAAGAAGCGGGCCTCTAAACTACCGCTGGAGGGGATCTTCTCCACCAGCAGATCTCTCTGTGCCGGATCGAAGTGCACGAAGTCGATGAAAGTCCCCCCGACATCGACAGCCAGATATGGATTGCTGCTCACGAGACCCCCTGCTTCGGACAGCCACCTGCTAAGGCTTCTGAGGCAAAGAGATTGTTGCAACTTCCCGAGCAGCTGTCAACTCACTTTGGATCTCTCGGAATCTCACAGTATATTTCTGGAGATCGGGTCCGTGCCCTGTGTCCGGTGTGCAGGGGAGGGGAGCCCTGGTGAAGCTGGAACTAGGTAAGGCAGCACCGTTAAGCACCGCTACCCCCGACTCGAGGGATACAGCGAATTTTCGCGCGTCGATCCCTACCACAGCACTTTCCGGCCCCCGCCTTTGTTGCGGTCAAGGTCGAAGTGGGGTCGAGACATCGAGTGAGGACTGGCCGGGTTTCCCCGAGGCCGACTATGTTGTCATCGTCTCCGGCGACTATGATTTTGACGTGACCCTAAGCTACCGCGATCATGAGCGCCTCCTCGAGACTATCCGCACCATTCACACTATTGCTGGCGTCGTCAGATACCCGGACCACCATGGCTCTAAAGAGGGTGAGGTGCAGGCAGGTGAGCATGAACCTGCTGCATAGCTCGGCAGACCGGGACGATTCGTGAGCGTACTGGCCTTCATCGCACGGCGCCTAGCACTGGCCCTCCTCGTGATCGTCGGAGTCATCACTATCACCTTCACCGTCTCGAACGTTGTGCCGAACGATCCGGCTCAACTCTATGCGGGTGCCCGCGCCCGACCCGAGCAGCTCGAGGCGGTCCGTGAGCACCTGCGCCTCGAAGATCCGCTGCCCCGCCAGTTCATCCGCTACATCGGGAATGTCCTCCGCGGGGATCTGGGCGAGTCGTTCAAGACTAGGCGCGCCATCAGCCAGGACCTAAGGACCTTCTTTCCCGCAACCATGGAGCTCGTCCTCCTGGCCACGCTCCTGGCTCTCACCATCGGCATCCCGGTCGGGGTTGTGAGCGCCTCCCAGCGGGGCCGGATGCTGGATTCGATCGCACGGGTCGTCACCATCGCCGGGGTGTCGATCCCGTCGTTCTGGCTAGCGATCCTGCTGCAGCTGCTATTCTTCAGCGCGCTCGGCTGGCTGCCTCTGAGTGGGCGCCTGAGCCGCGAGATCATGCTGGGTCAGCCGATCGACCCGGTGACCGGCTTCTACCTGATCGACGCCGCCGTGACCGCCAACTGGGCGGCTTGGCGGGATGCCTTGGCGCACCTCGTCCTTCCTGTCGTGGTGCTCGCCACCTACCCGGTGAGCCTTGTCACGAGGATGACTCGCGCCTCGACGATCGAGGTGCTCGGCGAACCGTATATCCGCACAGCTCGCGCCGCAGGGCTGCCTCCCCACCGGGTGCTCTTCGGGCGCGCTCTCAAGAACGCCCTGCTGCCGGTCCTCACGGTCCTCGGCCTGACCTTCGCCTACTCGATCACGGGGGCGGTGCTGGTCGAGGTCATCTTCGCCTGGCCTGGGGTGGGCAAGTACGTCACCGACGCGATCATCGCGACCGACTTTCCCGTTATCCTCGCGGTGACCCTCATCGTTACCGTCATCTATGTCCTGATCAACCTGGTGGTGGACCTGCTGCAGGCCGCGGTCGACCCGCGCATCGAGTTGAGATAGGGATGCTCGAGGACCGTATCCCTCCCTCCACCGGTCTGCTGGGACGCCTGTTTGGGCCGCTACTCGGCCTGAGGTCGCACCGGACAGTGCGTACCTTTCGTCGCGACCGCCTCGCGACCGCCAGCCTGATTTTCCTGTTGTTGGTCATCCTCGCTTCCGTTGCCGCCCCCTGGCTCACACCCTACGCCGACCAGGGTGCGGGCGAACCCAACATCCTCGAGAAATTCTCTCCCCCAGGTCTGAGCCACCCCTTCGGCACGGACCAACTCGGCCGTGACATCCTGGCCCGCGTGCTCTACGGAGGTCGCACGTCGCTGCTTGCAGCCTTTAGTATTGTGCTGATTGCGCTGCTCGTCGGCACGGCTCTGGGGGCACTTGCCGGCTACATCGGTGGATGGTTCGACGAGGTCATCATGCGCGTCACCGACATCTTTCTGGCGTTCCCCCCGCTCCTCCTGGCCATCACCGTCGCCACGGTGCTCGAGCCAAACCTAGCAAACGCCATCTTCGCCATCGCCCTCACTTGGTGGCCGTGGTACACCCGGATCGCCCGCGGACAGGCCATCAGCCTGAGCGAGCGCGCCTTCGTGCAGGCGGCCCAGGGGCTCGGCGCAGGTGAGCTTGCGGTGGTGCGAAGACATATTGTGCCGAACCTCATGACGCCCGTGCTAGTGCAGGCCACCCTCGATCTGGGAAGCGCCATCATAACGGTGGCGGGCCTGAGCTTCCTAGGCGTCGGCGTCCAGCCCCCTACTGCCGACTGGGGCGCAATGGTTAGCGAGGGGAGGCTGTTCGTGCAGAGCGGAGTGTGGTGGCTGGCGACGTTCCCAGGACTGATGATCTTCCTAAGCACTCTCGCCTTTAACCTACTCGGCGATAGCGTCCAGATCGTGCTGGACCCGCGAGCCCGAAATGGGTGACTCTGGGGGTGGTGCACTGGAGGGACCCATATGCGCAGGCAGAGTGAGGGAGTCCGCACTCTGCTTCAACCTAATATATGGCGTCAGATCCCAGAGTGCCGGCCCTATGTTGCATTGCTCGGCCCAGCCTATGCTCGGGACGGGGCTGTTACAGAGCTAAGCGGAACCCCCCTCCTGCTCAGGTCGGAGCGGATCTGTGTAGTCAGGTATCGGTCGAGGGATCCGATCATACGCTCAAGCTAATGATTTTTCATGGGGGTGGAAAATCGAGCGAACGGTTTCTACTCGGGGTGGAATCCTTAGGATTTCGGTAGCTATCCTGGGTCGCCGGTAAAGTCGTGGGCGGAGGTGGTGTTGCGCTCGATGAAGTCCCAGTCGTAGCCGACGCCCAGCCCGGGGCCGTCGGGGACCGGCACGCAGCCGTCGGCGCCCACCGCGTCGGGCTGATCGCTGTACCCCTCGTATACGGGCGGGACCACATTGGGCATGCCGGGACCTATCAGCGCCAGCTCGTACAGGTGGGTGTTGCGCAGCGCCGAGATCACGGCCCGGTGGGCGGGTCCGCAGGCGTGCACCTGCAGGTCGAGGCCGAACGCCTCGCTGAGGTGGGCGATCTTCATGACGCCGGTGATGCCCAGGTCGTACTCGGGGTCGGCATGGATCATGTCGCAGCCGCCGGCCATCAGGAACGCCGCCTTCTGCTCCAGGGTGCGGACGTGCTCGGTGATCAGCAGCGGTGTTGACAGCCGCTCACGCAGGCGGCGGTGCGCCTCGGCGGAGATGCCAGCGTCCCGATACGGGTCCTCGTACCAGAAGCAGCCGATCTCGTCACAGGTGCGGCCGACTGCCAGGGCGTCGTTCCAGGTGCGGAGTTGGCAGGCTGGGTCCAGCATGATACGAAAGCCGTCGCCCACCCGCGCGCGGACCGCGCGCAGGTTTTCGATCTCGCGCATCACGTTGCCATCGTTCCAGCCGTGGATCTTGAAACCCGCGAAGCCGGCAGCCTGGCATTCGGCGGCGAAGTCCGCGAACGCCTGCGGGGTGTTCAGTCCGCCGGGCCCCAGTTGGCCGTGGTAGGTGCTGGCGTAGGTCGGCAGCCGCTCGCGGAAGCCGCCCAGGAGCCGCGACACCGAGGTGCCCAGCCGCTTGCCAGCCAGATCCCAGAGGGCGATGTCCAGCGCGCCGTGCCCCATGTGGTCGTAGGCGCGCAGCTCCCGCTTTAGGTCGTCGTAGATCTGCTCACGCCGGTCCGGGTCGCGTCCGAGCAGAAGTGGCGCCAGCATCACCGCCTGCGCCAGGGACGCCGGCGTGCCCACCCAGTGGGTGACATACTCGCCGCAGGCGCTGTCGTCGCTGCAGATGCGCACCGCGAAGCGTCGCGCGGTCAGGGTGGCGCCCTTGACGTAGGCCATGTTGCCGATGCCAGCGGCGGCCTGCTCCAGCCCGATGTCGGGAACGTCGAAGGAGAACTCGCGAATCTGAACGCGGTCGATCCGGCTCATCGGCACCTCCGGGGAACCTGAGGATCGGTCCTGATCATACCGAGTCGAGCCGTCAGAGGCCACGCGAATCGTCGAGGGGCTTGCCGAAGACCTAGCTGTTGCGCGGCGGGCAAACTCCCGTTGATCGTGTGTAATGGCTGCTGTGAGTGGTCAAGGGTGCGGCCAGCACCGGGAGAGGAAACCATGCACGCAGGCTGCTGACGCCATCGTCTGCAACCCCTGCTCAGCACCTAAGTGGGCAGGGTCTCTGCAAGACGCCCCCGATCGGGACGGTCCGTTCCTCGGATCGGGTGTCCTCGAATATGTCCCGCACGATCTCGCTAAAGCGATTGCCAGATGGCGGCCAGATCACGGGCGGGCCTCAAGGTTCGAGCGTCACCTTAACCGAGGTGAGGCCCGAGGCGACCAAGTCGATCCCCTGCTCAAAGTCCTCGAGCGGCAGTCGGTGGGTGACGATCTCGTCCATCGGCAACAGCCCTTGCTCGAGCATGCGGATGGCGGTCGGATAGCAGTAGGGCCCCAAGTGGGAGCCGTGGATAGTCAGTTCTTTGGTGTCGCCGATGATGGTCCAGTCTACGGTGACCGGTTCGCGCATCACGCTGAACTCGACGAAGGTGCCGAGCTTGCGGATCATGCGCAGTCCCTGCTCTACTGCGGCCGGGTGGCCGGTCGCCTCGATATAGGTGTCACAGCCGTAGCCATCGGTGAGATTCAAGATCTGCTCGACCGCGTCGACCCTGTCGGGGTTGATACCCAGGTCAGCCCCGCAGCGCTGGGCCACCTCGAGGCGGTCGTCGCTCAGATCGAGCGCGATGAGCCGCTCTGGACTCTTCATCCGCGCAGCTGCTACCATGCCTAGGCCGAGCGGGCCGCAGCCAGCGATCACCACGGTATCACCAAAACGGATCTCGCCTCGCTCGACGGCGTGGATCGAACAGGACAGCGGTTCGATGAACACCGCGTGGTGCAGCGGAAGGCCTTTGGGAACCTTGTAGTTTAGTGCGTTGGCGGGGAACACCATATACTCTGCCCAGGAGCCGAAGCTCGCCTGGCGAAAGCCGTATATGTCGTGCACCTGGCACATCCAGTACTGCCCGCGGCGGCAGTAGCGGCAGTCCCAGCAGGGGGTGATCTGCTCGCTAACAGCATGGTCGCCGAGCTCTAGGCCGTACCTCTCATCGGCGCCGTCGCCGAGGGCGACCACCTCACCGACAAACTCGTGACCGGGGATGACGGGCGGCTGGCAGTATCCCTTCCGGTGCTCATCTCCCCAGAAGAGTGGGGCGCCACTATAGCACTTTATGTCGCTGGCGCAGATCCCGGTGCTGCCGATGCGGACGACTACCTCACCAGGCCCTGGTCGCGGTACCGGACGCTCCTCGAGTCGGTAGTCCTCAGGGCCGTGGCAGATTACCGCCTTCATGCTCGCGGGGAGTTCGGCACTAGCGTCCATATTCATCCCTTCCGTACCCGGTTACAGTGCGGCCTCGAGGATGCCCACCAAGGTGTCGTGGGAGAGTTCCACCGGGTTTCCTCTCATGCTGCTTGAGCGGGCGCTCTGTTTGGCGAGCTCCGGGAGGTTGTCCGGCCGAATGCCGTGGGCCGACAAGGGGGGGATGCCCAGATCTCGAGCTAGGTCGGCCAGCCAGGTCACCCCGTCTGCCGCGACCGCTACCGGACTTCCGGTTAAGAGTTGTGCCGCCTCGTTGTAGCGCTCCAGCGCAGGGTGGTGCGGGTCGAGGGTGTGGAGCGCGGCCACGTTCGCCGCAGTTGTGGGTGGCACCAGCGCCGCGCAGATCGCCCCATGCGGAGCGCCGGAGCGCCCGCCGATCGGCCCGGCGAAGCCGTGTACGGCGCCCAGCTTCGCATTGGCCAGTGCCAGCCCGCCGAGCAGGCTCGCCAGTGCCATCGCCTCACGGGCCTCGAGATCGTTCCCATCGGCGTATACCCGTCGCAGCGCCCACGAGACACCCCTTAGTCCCGCTCGGCAGAAGGCGTCTGTCAAGGGGTTGGCCTGATGCGAGACGAACGGCTCGAGTAGCTGCGTGAGGGTGTCCATGCCGGTAGCGGCGGTGATGTCTGGCGGCACCGAAACGGTCAGTTCGGGGTCCACCACGGCGGCCTGGGGTAGCATCGCGTCGCTGCGTAAACTCACCTTGACCCGGTGGGTCGCAGAGGCGAGCACCGCGTTTTTTGTCACCTCCGCACCGGTCCCAGCGGTCGTCGGAAGTGCGAGGAAGGGCAGGGGAGGGGCGGTCAGGGCACGTCCCTCTCCGATCACCTCGAGGTAGCTCAAGGCCGCCCCCTCATTAGACGCCAAGGCCGCAATAGCTTTGCCCGTATCGATTGCGCTGCCACCGCCGATGGCGATGACCACCTCGCTGCTGGCGGCGCGCAGTTGCGCCACCCCAGCCTCGACCCGTTCGATGGACGGCTCGCCCACGGCCCGGAAACTCTCGACCTTGAGGCCCTCGCGAGCCAGATCGTCAGGCAGGAATTGCACCCGCGCGGCCGCCGAGCCCGTCACCACGAAAGCCCGGCGGCCGTGGCCTGCTGCCAGCTTGGCGACCTTGCGGGCACTACCCGGCCCGAAGACAACCCTGGTAGCGGTAGCAAAGCTGAAGGTCATAGGCCCCTCCCCGATGTGCCTTTAGGAACTATCATGCCATTCTATGGTGGCCTGAATTGCGGCACCCCAACCGCTCTATATCGGCCCTGTGAGGAGGATCCATGCCACAATCCGAAGCGTTTGAGGGGGTTATCGGTCGCACCTTTCGCGAGTCCACTCCCTGGTGGCCCGCTCCCCGTAGTGACGCGGCAGGCAGACCTGACGTGGTGCTCATCGTGCTCGACGATGTCGGCTTCGGCAGTCTCGGCTGCTACGGCTCTGACATCGATACGGCCCACATGGACGCTATCGCCGGACGGGGCCTCCGCTACAACAACTTCAATGTGACCCCCCTGTGCTCCGCGACGCGGGCGGCGCTGCTGACCGGGCGCAACCATCACAGTGTCGGCATGGCCTACCTGTCGAACGTCGACACGGGCTACCCTGGCTACCGCGGCCGGATCACAGACAGGGCGGCCACCGCCGCAGAGGTCCTCCGCGAACGGGGCTTCGCCACGATGTGCGTTGGCAAGTGGCACCTCGCTCCGCTCGAGCAGACCACCGCCGCCGGCCCCTACGACCAGTGGCCGCTCGGCCGCGGTTTCGACCGCTATTACGGCTTCCTCGACGCCCTCGTCGATCAGTACTACCCCGACCTCGTCTACGACAACCACCGGGTCGACCCGCCCGGTAGGCCTGAGGAGGGTTATCACCTCTCCGAGGACTTGGTCGACCACGCCATCGGATTTGTCCGCGACCACGTCTCGGTTGCGCCGGAGCGGCCCTACTTCCTCTACCTCGCCTTCGGAGCTGCCCACACCCCCCACCAGGCCCCCGAGACCTACCTGGAGAAGTACCGTGGCCGCTACGACTGCGGTTGGGATGTGGCCCGGGAGGAGCGATTCTCCCGCCAGAAGAGGCTCGGCGTCATCCCAGAGGATGCGCAGTTGGCACCCCGGAACCCCGGCGTGGAGCCGTGGGAGAGCTTGAACCCGGACCAGCGGCGGCTCTACGCCCGTATGCAGGAGGCCTACGCTGCCTTCCTGGATCACACTGATGACCAGATTGGATGGCTCATGGGGTTCTTGGAGGGGCTAGGCCGGCTCGACGATACCGTTGTAGTGCTCCTTTCAGACAACGGTGCCAGCCAGGAGGGTGGGCCACACGGCGGCTGCGACATCGTCACCTACGAGGAGAGCGGGTTCTGTACGGTCGAGTTCAACCTCGAGCGCTTCGACACCATCGGCGGCCCCGACTCCCAAGTGAATTTTCCCTGGGGCTGGGCCCAAGTCGAGAACACCCCACTCAAGCGCTGGAAGCAGAACACCCACGCGGGCGGGGTGCGGACCCCCCTGGTCGTCTCCTGGCCCAGTGGGATTGGGGAGGCGGGTGCCGTGCGGTCGCAGTTCCACCACGCTGTGGACGTGGTCCCAACCCTCTTCGACCTCCTGGATGTCACCCCCCCAGACGAGATCCGGGGGATCCCACAGATGCCTTACCATGGGGTCAGTATGCGCTACAGCTTCAGCGCGCCTGACGCCCCCTCGACCCGCTCCACCCAGTACTTCGAGATGATCGGCCACCGGGCGATCTACCATGACGGCTGGAAGGCCCTCACGCTCCACACCAAGGGCGGCCCCTTCGACGACGACCCCTGGGAGCTCTACCACGTCGTGGAGGACTTCTCGGAGTGTAGAGATCTTGCCGTCGAGGTCCCCGAGAAGCTCGTCGAGTTGGCCGAACTGTGGGAACGGGAGGCCCGCCGCTACGGTGTATTCCCTCTCGATGACCGCTACCTGTCGGTCCGCTCCTCGACCTACCAGCTGCCAGGGTCACCACGGCGCAGAACGCGCTTCCGCTACCTGCCCGGTATGGAGCGGATCCCGGCCGGCGCCACCCCGCTCATCTTCGACCGCTCCTACCGGATCGAGGCTCGAGTTGCCCCCCTCGAGGGCACAGAGCAGGGTGTCCTCGTCGCCGTTGGTGACGTGAGTGGCGGCTACGTCCTCTACCTGCGGGACGGCCACCTAGTCCACGAGTACAACTACCTAGGTCGCCGCCAGCGTCTCACCTCGAGCGCCTCGGTCGCATCAGGCACTCGCCTCTTGGCTTTCGAGTTTGATCGTACCGATAAGTACTGCGGGACCGGCCGACTGCGAGTCGATGGGGAGGTCATGGCGGAGGCCACTATGGTGGATATGGCGCGGAACATGATCTCCTGGGGCGGTCTCTCCATTGGTGTCGATGCCCTCTCGCCTGTGAGCTCCCTCTACCCGAAGGGGTTCCCCTTCAGCGGTGGGATTGAGAGCGTCGTCTTCACTCTGGGTGAGGAACAGGAGATCCGGTCGCACGATGTGCTCGACTGAGAATTGCCCCAGACGTCCCGGGGATGTGAAAGTAGAGTGGTTGAAATCGGTGCTACTGTTTTGAACCTCCTGCTCAATCACCGGTGGGATAGTCCGTATTTCACCGGCTTAAGTGCACAGCAGCATCGAACATGATCGGACCCTCCCATCTATGGATCTCTCCCACGGGAGTGTTGGCGCGGGATGCGTCGACGCCGGTCGTCGCGACCTGCAGCGGCAGGCCTTGAGCGCCGGATACGTCGAGGCCGACGACCAAGAAGGTAGCGAGAAGCAGGGGTTTGACAACTTACGTCGTTTGCTACCTTGATTCGAGGGTAAGGGAAGGGGGAAGGTGGGTTTACTATGACACACCATCCCCGTTACCAGCATACGCTAGAAGACCTGTTCCAGACGGACTCTTCGGGTCGGATAGCGCTCGGCCAGCTCCCGGACCTTCATGATCTTGTCACCAACGATGATCTTGGCGTTGGTGCGGTAACGCATCAGCAAAGGGACCCCCAAGAGCTTCAGGCTTGGTAACGACAGCTTGGTGGCGAACTGCGCAGCGGCTAGCAGACCCGAGAATTCGTACCCTGCCATGATTGAGTCCCCAACGAGGTTAGAGAGCGCCTCGCTGGGGATGAGCTTCGGGTACTCTCGGGTGGCCATTCGGCTGTCTGGGAACGGATCGCAACGGATCCAGCGAATCCGTCCTCGGAGATAAGGATCCTGACCAGGACTCACGAGGGCGCTGCTGGTGAAGGTGTGGCCCCAGCAGACGCCTCGGGTTGATGACGAGTAGTGGCGACCGGTCCCTTCAATTCTCTCCCCTTCATGTTTGATGGTGATCAGGTCAGCTGCAAGAAAACCTCTGCTCGGGGCGGACCCGAAGAGTCCGATCTGGGGTAGGCATCTTCCCCTGGATATACGAGGGCGCTTGAAAGGTAGGTGTGGTCCCAGATGACTCCGTTCTCGCTACTGCTGTAGATTCGACCAACACCTTCGATGTGGCTGCCTTGATGCTGGATCGGGTGCGGGTCCACGGCGAGGACTCCGCCTGGCAGGGCTCTCTGGAGACGTTGCCGCAGGGAAGTCTGGTATGGCGTGGTGTCGCGTGCCAGGAGGGCACCGCTGTGGCGAATGCTGAAAGGTAGCAGCTTTTGCTGTTTCATTTCAGACCCGTAGAGTCGGACCTTCAGGGTCTTGTGCTGGAGGTCGAGAAGGCCAGTGAGGTAGGCGCTCTCGAGGTGGCATATGCTGGACTCTGCAGGTCTATACACACCCTGTTAGGATGCGTACTGACCGGGTTGTTTGTCATCCTGGTTGGTGCGCGTCCTTTGCTGGACGCTGTTCCTCGAAATAGGTCAAGCTCTTGAGGAGTCATAGCGCCCAGGGTAGCCGCGCGGTGCCTACGACCACCGTCAAGGCATTTGCCGCAACGCCTCTGTACCCGCTGTCGGGTATAGAGTTGAGGGGATTGTTCCTGGAGAGCCCCGGCATACGGAGTCGCGACGTCACGAGATACGAGAAATGTGCTATAATTTACCAGAGCAAAAAAAGGGGGGGTTGTCGTTTTTAACGTGATTACCCTTATCAAGCTGTATCTCTATTAATGAAGTTGTCCCCATCTGGAAAGCGGTCTCTCGATCATTACTTCACTTCCCCTGGTATTGAGATACAACATTGGTGAAGCCTATGCGAGAACCGCCCCTTCACTATTCATCATGTCATCATGACCCCCCTACCGGCACCGATTCCAAAACCAGGGGTTTCTGCATAATCTCACGCGAAAGGGGGGATAGCGGGTCGTTCGCCAGTCTCTGAAGTGCGAGTGTGTTCTGTGCAGGGAGGTTTCCGTGAGTAAGTTTGTGGTGCAGTCTTTCATCGCGGCTGCGTTGTTGTTCTTGACGACGGCGGCAGCGCAAGAGGTAACGTTGCGCTTCGTTTTTATGGCCGGTGTCTATGGGGATGCTTTCGAAGTGCTGATCGAGGATTTCGAAGCGGCCAATCCCGACATCGGAATCGAGCTACAGGGCATTCCCTACAACCAGTTCATGCAGACCATGACGACCCGGATCCTCGGGGGCGATGCTCCGGATGTCGCTTACGTGCTGGACCGCTGGGCCAACGCGTTCGCTGGCCAGGGCGTCCTGGTGCCTTTGGACGACCGCGTCCCGGACGACTACGTCTCCCAATTGCTCGACTTTCATTGGGGGGAGTTCGAGTACCAAGGTGCTCACATCGGCGTCCCTCTCACCTTTAACATTCAGTCCCTGGTCGTCAACAAGACGGCCTTGGATGCAGCCGGCATCGATATTCCTCAGACGTTTGAAGACGCCTGGACCTGGGATGAGCTCATCGAGGTCGGGCGTCAACTTAAAGAAGCAGGTGTGGTTCGCTTCCCCTTTAGCCACTGGCCCAACTCCACGCCCTCGCGCCTCTCCCAATACCTTGTCGCCGAGGGTGGCAGCATCCTGACCCCGGACCTGTCGGCACCCAACCTCGACAACGATGTCACCCGCGAGATGCTGGCCGAGATCCAGACGACCTTCGATGACGAGTTGGTGCCGCCCGACAACTGGGCCACTCCAGGAGAGATCTGGCCGCTGTTCCTGTCGGGCCAGGTCGGCATCCAGGTGGCTGGAGGAAACTTCTCCAAAGCCAGCATCGACCAAGCCATGGTCGATTTTGAATGGACCTATTCGATCATGCCAACCACGCTGGGGACGGCCAATCCCCTGATCATGTTCGAGCAGAGCGAGCATCCCGAAGAGGCTTGGCGCTTCATCGAATTCCTGATGCAGCCCGAAAGCGTCCTCAAGTTGGCCGAAATCAGCTCGAACCTACCAGCCCGACAAGACCTCGGTGTCGACGCGCTCGCCGCGGCCTTTGGCGACGACGCCGCGAAGATGCAGCTGCTGATGACCGAACAGACCAGGGGCATTACCCCCACCATCCTCAACGAGATGTCGAGCCCAGCCTGGTCGGAGATCGACCTGTTCCTGCGGGGCAAGCTCGAGGAACTCTCGCTGGGGGTCATCACGCCCGACCAGTTCATCGAGGAGTCCGGCCCCGAGATCGAGCGGATTCTGGCGACCTACAACTAGCTGACCGACAGTGCGCAGGGGCGCCGCCTAGCGGGGCGCCCCTGCAAAGCAACCTTCAGAGATGGACAGGAACAGACCGGGGTCGTTGGTGGCGAGCCTGCAGCGTATGGCGACGCCGCTTCTGTTTGTTGCTCCGATCCTGATCCTGGCAACCACCTTCTATTTCGTCCCGGTTTTCAAGGCCTTTATGCTCAGTCTCCAGAAGTGGCTGATTATCACCGGACAGGAACCCGAGTTCGTGGGGCTGGCGAACTACCGTGAACTCTTCGGCGAGCGCCGCTTCAAGACCGCCTTTTGGAACACAGTCTACTACGCCGTGGGTACGGTGCCGGTCGGGGTGGCCATCTCGCTAGGCCTGGCCTTGCTGCTCGACGCCCCGATTCGGTTCAAGGCCGGATTCCGCGCCATTTTCTTCATCCCCGTGATCATTCCCCGGGTGGTGGTGGCGATGATCTGGGGATTCATGTTCGGGGCTTACGGCGGGGCCGTCAATCAGATCCTGCAAGCCTTTGGCGCGGAACCGGTTCGCTGGTTGGCCAATCCCGATACCGCCATGAACGCCATCATTGTGACCAGTCTGTGGGGCGGGGTGGGCTTCAACATGGTCATCTTCCTGGCGGGACTGCAAAGCATCCCCAATGAGTACCACGAAGCTGCTCGAGTCGAGGGGGCCAACGTGTGGCAGCAATTCGTTCACATCACCTTCCCGCTGCTACGTCCCACCCTGCTCTTTGCCGTCGTGATCGCAACCATCGCCTCGTTTCAAGTGTTTACCCAGGTCTTCGTGATGACCGAAGGCGGTCCAGCTTTCAGCACCACGACGCTCGTGTATTACATTTACGTAAGCGCCTTCGAGCACTTCCGCATGGGCTACGCCGCGGCGGTAGCCGTGGTCCTGTTCCTCGGGCTGTTGCTGCTCTCGCTGATTCAGCTGCGGCTGTTGCGCAGCGACTATTATTGAGGTTGGACCTGATGGCACGGAGTGAACCGATCAGGCTGGGGAGCAACCTCGTGATGACCCTGGTCTACACCTTCCTCATCGTGTCGAGTCTGGTCATGGCCTTTCCCATCGTGTGGATGGTCGTCACCGCTCTGAAGACGCCTGGCGAGATCATCTTGGTGCCGCCGGTGCTGCTCCCGGCCGAACCCCAATGGCACAATTTCCCCGACGCCTGGGGCTCGGGCCCGTTCAACCGCTTCTTCCTGAACAGCTTTCTCGTTTCCGCCGTCACCACCCTGATCGTGCTCGCGGTGTCGACGCTGGCGGGTTACGCCTTCGCCAAGCTGCGCTTCTTCGGTGCCGCCATCCTGTTCGTCGTCGTCATTTCGACCATGATGATCCCCGAACAGATCACCCTGATCCCCGTGTTCCTGTTTCTCCGTGATATCGACTTGATCAATACCCGGCTCGGAGTGATCTTGCCGCTGACCGCGTCAGGGTTCGGCACCTTCCTGATGCGACAGTACATCACCTCGATCCCCTCGAGCCTGCTGGACGCAGCCCGGATCGATGGATGTAGCGAGTTCGGCATCTACTGGCGCATCGTCCTACCGCTGACCAGACCCGCCCTCGCTGCCCTCACCATCTTCAGCTTCATGGGATCCTGGGACGCCTTCCTGTGGCCGCTCGTCATCCTGAGTTCGGAGGGGAAGTTCACGCTGCCGCTCGGCCTCGCCCGCTTCAACGAGGAATACTATTCCGAGCCGCACTTCACCATGGCGGTGGCGTTTATCAGCATCCTGCCCGTGCTGCTCGTCTTCTTGATAAGCCAGCGAGCCTTTATCAAGGGCATTGCGCTCACCGGCATGAAGGAGTAGGCGACCCTCAAGCCGGGCTGGGGAGAAAGTCCTTGGCGCGGCTTACACTGCGCTCGAGCGCTCCCAACTTGTCGGGCTCTTCGAGTTCCAGACAGATCGCTCGATCGTATCCCGACGCCGCCACGATCTGGAAGAAGGGCGCAAAATCGATGATGCCGGTGCCGACTTCGCAGTGGTCACGCCAGTCGCTGGCGCGCACGTCGTGCAGGTGGATGTGAACGATCTTGTCTGCCAGCCGGACCGTCAGGTCTTGCAAGATGTCGTTGTAACGTGCCACGCCCTCAGCGGTGCCGATAAGCTCTCGAGGTGCGAAGTGGATGACATGACCGGTGTCGACGGTCGCGCCCACGTTGGGATGGTCGATCTCGCGGATCAGGCGCACGTAATCGTCGGCGTTGTCGGGCAGGTTGAGGTTCTCCACGCCGACCCATACCCCACGGTCCTGCGCATCGTCGCCCAACTGCCGATAGGTGTCGAGCATTTCGTCCCAATACTCCTCCACTGCGAAGCCGCGCTTGATGCTGGTATGGACGGTGACCGTCTGCGCCCCGAGGTAGGCGGCTGCGCGCACACTCTCCTGCATCTGCTTGATCGCCAGCGCCTTCACCTCGGGATTGACGGTAAACAGCGGCACATCGAGAAAGGGCGCGTGAATCGAGCGGTGCCGAAAATCGGCAACGCTGGCTCTGAGCTGCGCCCTCTCGCGATCGCTGAGGCGATCGAACCAGAAGCCTGCCAAGGTCCCCTGGGAGTGCCGTTGCCCGTCGAAACCGAGCAGTTCTAGGCTCCCCACCCCGATGCGACGCCCTGTCTCCACAGCTTCCTGAATCGACATGCCTGCGAGCGAGGCGGTGTTGAAGCCGAGCTGTTGTGTGGTCATTCCCATGGTTCCCTCTCTTCCTCTCTTCAGGCGGTGGTAATCGGACTCGGCACCGCGATGTTCACCCGGCTTGGTTGGTCAGCAGCACCTTCCCCGTCTCGCTGGCGCCGTCTGGATTTCAGTCTACCCTGGGAGTGGAGCACCGTCTCAATCCGGTTTGTAGCAGGCAGGTGGGAGAGAATTACCTGAAGCGCCCTTCGTTTAGTCGCCAGTAGACAGCTGTACCTCTGAGTTCTTCTCGGTCCTTGGCGTAGTCCCAGGGTATCTTTCCATCGGTATCTCGGGCAGCCACATCTGCTCCAGCGTCCAGCAGGGTTGCGATGATGGCGGGGTTGTTGTTGTCCCGAGCCGCATAGTGCAGGGGGGTAGCACCATCCTCGTCCGTACTCCAAACATTCGGTTGCTCCCCCGACTCCGCCCGGGCATTCACCTCCGCCCCAGCGCTCACCAGGGCAGCAATGATGGCAGGGTTGTCGTTGAGCCCGGCTGCAGCGTGCAGGGGGGTGTAGCCATCCTCGCCCCGGGCGGCCACATCTGCTCCAGCGTCCAGCAGGGCTGTAATGATGGCGGGACTGTCGTTGAGCCCGGCCGCAAAGTACAGGGGGGTGCGTCCGTCCTCATCCCGGGCGTTCACCTCTGCTCCAGCGCTCACCAGGGCAGCAATGATGGCAGGGTTGTCGTTGGGCCAAGCGGCGCGGTGTAGGGGGGTGTCACCGTTCTCGTCCCGAGTGTTCACCCTTGCCCCGGCACTCACCAAGGCTGTAATGATGGCGGGGTTGTCGTTGAGCCAAGCGGCACGGTGTAAGGGGGTGTCGCCGTCCTTATCCCAGACATTCACCTCTGCCCCCGCCTCTATCAGGGCCTCGATGATGGCTGGATTGTCGTTGGGCCAGGCCGCAAAATGCAGGGGAGTGAGGCCGTACTCGTTCCGGACATCTACCTCTGCCCCCGCCTCTATCAGGGCCTTAATGACGGCGGGATCACCGTTGGCCGCAGCACCGTGCAGAGGTGTAGAGCCGGCCTCGTCCCGAGTATTCACCTACGCTCCAACAGTAAGGCAGTCAACCACCGGCTCCAGCGTGGCTGATCTAAAGAGATCTAACGTGCTCCACTCTGCAGCAAATGCCTGCGCCGCTAGCGAGAGTACGCCCCAAACCGGTAGGTATCTCATCTTTTGCCTCCGCCTTGCGCTCAAGGTAAGACTCTCCGGGTCCAGTCAAAGGGTAGCACAAGGACGCTATCTACCTGTGACATGGTTGGTGACTACGCGATCACACGAGCAGTAGTCAGGGCGGATCTGGCTGGCGACACTGATAGCGGTGCTAGCCCCCGGCGGGTTGAGTTGCAGGTCTTCACCCACAGACCACCCCGTCTCCGTCGGCATCACCCATGAACCGGTAGACTGGATGATCTCTGGGCATCGGCGCGATGCCGCGCTCCCTCGCCTCTGCTTGCGCCTGTTAGGTGGAGTTTCTTGAATGGTCCCACTCCACCTCGAAATCCCAAACGTCTCGGGGTAGCCTTGGGCTGCTTGAGAGCGAGTTGGGACGAGCCTGGTAGCCGCTCTAAAGGGGTCTGCTGTGCCGGGCGTCGGTGCCGCTGGGGCTGGCTTGACCCCCGGTTACGTTTGGGGTTTACTGCGTGGGCGGTGATGCATGTCTGAGAGCGGAAGGGCTGCGAACGGCGCTATGGTGCTCTTCTGCCGCCTCTACCGGCTGGCCGCAGCGCCCCTACGGCGGGTTGAGTTGGGATTTCGGGTGGTCCTCCACGCGGCCCCCGCCCCTCTGCTGGTGCTCCTGGCGATCGTGTTCATCCACCTGGGGGTGGCGCTCGCCACCACGCTATTTTTCTCCCTTGGGGTGGTGGGATCCGCGTTCGTCCGGATCGCCTTCACGGCGCTGGTGCTGCTCGCCCTGTCACAGCCACGCCCTAGCCGCCTGAGCGGCGGCAGCTTGCTCTGGGTAGTGCTAACGGGGTTCGCTATCGCAGGCCTGAATCTCTTCTTCTATCAGGCGGTAGCGCGGCTGCCGCTCGGGGTGGTGGTCATGATTGAGTTCCTGGGGCCACTAGGTGTTGCGGTGGTCGCATCTCGCCGTGCCCGGGAGTACCTGTGGGTCGTTCTGGCCGTGGGCGGTATCCTGTTGCTGGCCCCGCTGGGGGAGATCCGGCTCGACGGGGTCGGTTTCGCCTTTGCACTGGCAGCAGGGGTCTGCTGGGCCGCCTACATCGTCTTTGGGGGGCGGCTCGGTCGTCAGGTCCCCGGCGGTGAGGGCCTTGCCTTGGCCATGACGGTCGCAGCGCTAGTGCTGCTCCCCTCCGGTCTCGCGAGCGGCGGCCTTGCGCTCCTGCTGCCTAAGTGGCTCGTCATCGGTTTTGCAGTCGCGCTCGTTTCGACCGTGATTCCGTTCTCGCTCGAGTTTGAGGCCATGCGCCGCATGAGCCCTCGTGCCTTCGGGGTGCTGCTGAGCAGCGAGCCGGCGGTCGCGGCGCTGGTCGGTGTGGCGTTCCTGGGGGATCGGCTTAGCCTGCAGCAGTTAGCGGCACTGTTGCTCATCAGTGTTGCAGCGGTGGGATCGACCCTCGCAGAGAGGGGGGAGGAGCGCTCGGCGATCTCGGGGTAGCGCTCAAAGAAGCTCGACTCTCAGAGGGATAGGAGGTAAAAGCAGTGCACACAAGGTTGTTCGTTCTCTTTGCCATCCTCGTTTTCGCTCCGAGCTTCGCTCTCGCTCAGCAATCGTCTTTCGGCCTCGAGCTAGCTCCAGAGAGCCGCTGCAGCGACTACGATCGAGCTCTCTACCCCTATCGGCAGCCGCTCGAGCTCACCGTCGCCTTCGACCACCGTAGCGGCATCTACGACATCTATACCGGTACGGTCTTTACACAGGGCGTAGATCTCACCATCGAGCACATCGTCTCGCTCGCTGAGGCTCACGACAGCGGGCTTTGCGCCGCCAGCCCGGAGACGAGGCAACACTTCGCCTCCGACCCCCTGAACCTCACCCTTACGCCTCGGCGAATCAACAGCGGGAAGTCAGGCCGGGACCTGGCTGAATGGCTACCCAAGTACAACCGCTGCTGGTACGTCGATCGCTCTCTCGAGATCCGCCGCAAGTACGGCCTCACCATCGATGAGCTCGAGCTGCAGCCGCAGATGAGGTTCTCTCGAATTGCTCGAGTCTCGAGCTAACTCTGCCCTTCGATCTGTCCATCTGGGATAGCGATGGGAACGGTCGAATCACCTGCCCTGAGGCTAAGGAGCAGGGTGTTCCGGTAGTGACGTTCGAGGACCCGGCCTACCCGTACATGGATGACAGAGATGGGGATGGAAAGGTATGTGAGTAAGGGATTACGGCATCACCAAGGGTGAGGAGGCGCGAATGCCATCGCGCGGTTCGACTCCGGCTTCCCCTACCAGGAGGTGTAGCCGCCGTCGACCACTAGGTTGGTACCGGTGGCGAACCGGGAAGCATCAGAGGCGAGATACCAGACGGCATGAGCGATGTCCCACGGCTCTCCAACCCGGCCTAAGGGGGTCATCTCAAGCCAAGTCTGTCGCCACTCCTCGTTGCTCATTCCAGAGCGGGTCATCTCAGTTCCGATATAGCCGGGCGATACCGCGTTCACTCGAACGCCCCGACTCGCCCACTCCGCCGCTAGCGACTTTGTGAGCATGATCACCCCGGCCTTGGAAACGTTGTAGTGGGCCTGCGGCTGGGGTTTGTTGACGATCATCCCAGACATACTGGCAATGTTGACGATGGCACCCCGCCTGCGAACCAGCATTCGCCGACCGACCTCGCGACAGCACCAGAAGACGCCGTTCAGGTTGACATCCAGGACGCTCCTCCACTCCTCGTCCGAAGTTTCTGTGGCAGGGGTGTTGATCGCGACCCCGGCGTTGTTGACCAGGATATCTAGTTCCCCGGCCCGCTCGAAGGCGGCGTCGACCATGGAGCGCACGCTGCCAGGGTCGCGCACGTCGAATGGCAGGGCGAAGGCGGTGGAGCCGGCCTCCCGCAGTTCGCGTGCAGCCTCCTCACCGGTCTGGGTATCGATCTCCGCAACGATGATGTTGGCCCCAGCACCTGCCAGGGTCCGGGCTATTTCGCGCCCGATGCCGCGGCCTGCTCCGGTCACGAGGGCGGTGCGGCTGGATAGGTCGAAGGCGTGGGTCATCTCTCCTCTTCACGGGCGGCTCGGTTGCCACCCTACCCCAGGGGAATCTTCTGGTCACCTTTTCCGGATTGGTAGCGCTCTGAAACGACCCCATATGCGCTGCGGAGCCTCTCCACCCGCGCGGCCCAAGCCTCCCGTTGAGTCGCGGTCCCCTCGGCCATAAGGTCGCCGAGGTAGTAGCTCCTCCAGTAGGCATTGTCGGCCGCGTAGTCACCATCCTCGCAGCGGAACACCTCCCGCAGGATCTCTAGGTCGTGGGGGATGCCGAAGACATCCCTCGTATCCTCATAGCGGAACAGGTAGTAGAAGTTGTCGAACCCGCTCCAAGTGATGGCTGAGAGGCACAGTGAGCAAGGCTCGTGGCTCGACACAAACAGGCATTCGGTCGGCGCGGGATGGGACTCCTGAGGCAGGGCCCAGAACCGATTCAGGCAGGAGATCTCACCGTGCCAGAGCGGATTTCTGGTCTCCTCGTTGGTGCCCGCGACCACCAGCCCCAAGTCGGGCTTGCGCAGGACCGCCGCCCCGAACACCTTGTTTCCCTGGCCGACTCCCTCCCTGGTTAGAGGCAGAATGTCGTGCTCGAGCACGGCCAACATTCGGTCGATCAGGCGTGCTGTCATGAGCTGTGTCCCCTTGGGGTTTGGGAGGGGACGCGGCCGGCGTAGGCCGGGGATCGCTCCGAGGTAGAGGGGGTCTTTGGCTGCGGTTCGAACGTCAGGGTTGTTTCTCCTCCTCACCTTCGGGAGCGGGACTGATGAGTATCCGTTCCACGCGCAGGCGGTCCATGTTGATCACCTTAAAACGGTGGCCACCGAACTCGAGGGAGTCCCCGATCTGTGGCAGGCGCCCTAGGCGGGTGGCGATGAACCCCCCGAGCGTCCGATAGCCCTCCGCTGTGAGGCCGGACGAGTCCGGCAGGTCGAGCGACTCGGTGAGGGCCTCAATATCGTAGCGTCCGTCGACGAGCAGACAGCCGTCCTCATAGTGGACCACCTCAGGTTCGTCGGTTGGCTCCTGGTTAGCGACCTCCCCGACGAGTTCCTCGACGATATCGCTCATGGTCACGATACCCTCGACACCTCCGTACTCGTCGAGCACGACTGCGAAGTGGCTGCTGGCCTCTCGGAAGCGCTCGAGAAGGTCAAAAATGGGCAGGGTCTCAGGCACGAACAGCGCCTCCTGGGTGGCGGCTGGTAGGGTAGGGGTGTTGCCGGAGAGCACCTGCGCCAGTAGCTCCCGGCAGTGTACTACTCCAACGACTTCATCTATCCTCCCGTCCGTGACTAGGTAGCGACTGAAGGGACGTTCGGCTATCGTTCGTGCCAGTGCCTCCGGCCTGTCGGCGAGGTCGAGTTGTGCGATCTCGGTCCGCGGGGTCATAACGGCATTGACGCGCCGCTCGCCGAGCCAGAAGGTCTTCTCGATGATCTCCTGCTCCACTGCTTCGATGAGGCCTGCCCGGCGCCCCTGCTCCACCAGCGTAGCGATCTCCTCTTCGCTCACTTGCGGGGTGGTCCGGGGCTGCGCGCGGAGGAGCCAGAGGATCGCCTCGGTCGAGGCCGAGAGAGACGCCACGACGGGGGCGGTCGCAACGGAGAGCCCGTGCATAAGGCCTGCCACCGCTGTGGCAACCACCTCGGGGTTGCCGAGTCCGATGCGTTTGGGTGCCAGCTCACCCACGACCAGTGACAGATAGGTTATGACGGCCACCACGAGGATCAGGGCGAGACCCTCGCTGTAGGGTGCGAGCCGAGGTAACCGTGCAAGCCACTCGCTGACCGGTACAGCGAGGGTGGTGCCACCAAAGGCACCGGCGAACACGCCGATCAGCGTAATTCCCACTTGGACGGTTGAGAGGAAACGGTTAGGGTTCTCGGCCAGTTCGAGCGCTCGCCTGGCACCTGCGCTTCCCGCCTCAGCCGCCTGCCCTAGGCGTACCCGGTTGGCCGATACCACAGCGATCTCAGACATGGCGAGGATGCCGTTGGCGATGATCAGGGCGAGGACAAGTAGGAGGGCCGCCATGCCTGGAAGCGTACCCCGTGAGTGCTGGAGGATCCATACCCCATGTCCTCTCTGGGGATCTGGGTGGCTGCGTGAGCGGCCCCAGGACATGAATCGGTCGAGCAGGTTGGAGCCACCATAGGCCAGAACGCTGTGGGCTGGGGTCCAGGCATAGTTGGGACGGACCGGTGTGGTCGACCACCAGGATGGCCTCAGCCGTCTCCGGGGTCGCCGGTGCCTAGGGCGACCGCCCATAGTGGAGTCCAGAGGCGAGGTAGGAGTGACGATCCATTCTTCCCTGCCCCTCTGCCCCGCCGAGTCCGAGTGCGTCGGCGTACATGGGTAGGGGTGCTGTTACAGCTTAGGAGGACTTGAAGGCGGGTCGAGAGCTGGCGGAAGGCGAACGCTTCACCCCGCTCGACCCGACCCATGAACCATATCTGCCATGGTGAACACCGCTGCGGGGTGCAGTTTCGCCTCGATGTGCTGGCGAGGATCGTTCTCGGGAAAGGGGATGGTGAGTTCGGGACAGACCTCGAGTTCAGCCCTCTCCTCAACCTGTAGGGAGAGGTACTGATGAGAGGTCCAGCCCCCGGGCACCTAGTGGAGCTTGGTCGCAGTCGGGTTCACGATCACCACCTTGGTGTCGGTCTCGACGACGACTCCGATCCTGTACCGATCTCTGCCTAGGATCCCAGGGCCGATGTTCGGGAGTCCCAATAGAACCCCACTGTTCTTGAGCGGGAACGGCCGCACGATCTTCAGTCGATGAGTCGCGTCAAGGGAGGGGTTCGGCCTCTGGTCCCCTGCACGGGGAAGGTACTTCAAAGGCACCTAAGGGCTGATGGGAATCCCTCGAGTGTCCAAGTGGGTCAGGCCTGGAGCGGCCCCCGCGTCGACGAGGCAGGGGGTACCTGCCGCTCCCCAGCCTGTGCGGCGGCGAAGCCCGTCTGCAGCCCCATGAGGTAGCCGAGTTTGAGCATGAACATCACCGTCTCAATGTCACCCTCGTGGAGCCGCTCCTCTACGTACTCACGAGTCCCCTCTGGCAGGTTCACCGCCCCAACCTCACGCTTGTGGAGCCTGCGCATCTCGTTGAGAAAAGCCTCAATGACGTCCTTGCTCACTGTATCGAGATCCACCTTAACATGGTGGCAAGAGAGTAATGATGTGTGTCTACGATTTTTGATCGGTGTCTGTGAGGACTGTGGTGCTCGGGACTAGAGGAGTTTAGGAAGTTGCCCGATACTGTACTGCTCGTACTCATGAGCTTCCCGAGCCGGACTCTTTGCGGATCCCTAGGGTTCCAACACTCTGACCTGGGCTACATGCGCCACTAGCCGACGGCACGATGACCCTAGAGGTGGTGTCGATGAGATAGCTAGAGCTTCCAAAAGCACACCAGTCTTAGGCAAGTTGCTCATCTTGATGAGCCATCGCCGTTTACAGGCGTTTACAAACTGGTACGGGGGTTGGCGGGCACTTCCGGGCCTGCTCAACTCCGGCACCCGCTCGTAAACTCTTTAACCAATCGCGCTAACCGCTCCTAGTCGCCTCAGCCCCATCCATGCAAACGACTGCTCCCCCATCAAATCTTCTGGGGGCAGCACAGGTCCTGCTTTGCCTCCCTGTGCTTCGCTCCATGTAAGCTTTGGGATGTGGACCTTCCCTCCACCGACGCCTCCAAAGAGACCTGGCGCCGCTGGGCTAGGCGCGCTCGGGGCGAGGCGACGAGCCCAGCGGCCGTTGCGGGCATCGTGGCTGGCCTTCAAACCTGGGGACCCTACTGCGAGGCGCGGCATGTCCTCACCTACCTAGCGTTCGACTCAGAGCCGGATCCTGCCCCTCTCGAAGCGGACTCTGGCAAGGCCTTCTTCGTCACTCGCACATGGCCAGGGCCGGGGCGCCACCTCAGCATCCACCGTCACGAGAGGAGTTGCCTTGAGCACCACCCCTTCGGCTTCCTGCAACCGCTTGAAAGCGAGCCAAAAGTCGATGCCGGAGTCATCGAACTGGCCCTGGTTCCCGGCCTTGCCTTCGACGGTCTGGGAGGACGGCTCGGATACGGGTTCGGCTACTACGACAGGCTTCTCCCACTCTTGAACCCGGCGGTACCGCGGGTCGGCCTTGTGGTCCGAGCACTGGTGGTGCCGAGGCTTCCCACCGCCGTGCGGGACATCGCCGTGACTCACCTTGCCACTGAGACCGGAGTTGTGCCCGTGAAGAGGGAATAACGGGGGGATCCCTATGCCCTCTGCTGGAGCGGTGCAAGACGGTGTCTCGGTAAACTTTGTGGAAGCGCTCCCCCTCACTCATTCGGCCTCAGGCCCGAGGAGCTGGGCAGCGTTGCCGCCGAAGATGGCACCGATGTCCTCCTCAGGGGGGTTGAGTTGGTAGCAGATGCGGAGTTGATCCTGGAGGTGGCCTAGTACGAAGCCTCGCGGGAAGTAGCTCGACTCCGATCCGAACCGATGGTCTCGTAAACGCCTTGGTGAATCAAGTCCTTGAGCATAGGGCTGTTAAGGCATCCACTGCACCGTACGTCCCTCTTCGACAAGGAAAGAAAGTGGGTCCCGCCGAATGCTAGGATTCGTTCCGGGACCCTGCGACGAAAGTCGCTTGGCTCGTACGAGCAGAACTGAAGCCAATAGCTTAGTCTATGGGAGTTCACTCCGGTACAAAGCGTAAAATTTCTCATTGCCTCGAGCGGGTAATAATACTTGGTGGCTGGACATGCCACCCTAAGCACATTCCGGGCCCTCTTCAACACTTTAGTCTTTGAAGTCAAAACCGCCACGCCGAGACCAAGTGAACAGATTGCCGTGTACGGTACCGATTCCGCCTGCGTGGCCAGCCGTTCCGCTTTGAGGCTGTTGGTGGAGAGCGGGTACTACAGGGTACGCCGCTATTCCGGCTGCTAGTTGGAAGGGGGTTGGTGGCGGTGATAGGTCCTCAACCCCAATCCGGGTTCCCTCACGGCCCTGCCTCATTTGGGATGGCCAAGGTCGGCTATCGTGAGAACGAGGGTGGATTTCAGACAGGTCATATCCCGAATCCGCCTGGGACCCGGCGGCGATTAGGGCAGCCTGTGATGAAGGGGGAGGGAGCGAATGACCCAAGACGGAGCCTCTGAGATGCCAGCGCCGGGGGTCGGCCACTGGGAGGGCGAGCGGTTAGAGGTCGGTCGGCGCTACATGTATCGGCCCGAGTTTATTCCCCTCCTCACTGAATACCTGGGCGCCCGCCCTGGGACTCGCATCCTCGACGTAGGGTGCGGCTCCGGGTTCCTGACCCGGCTCCTGGCCCGCACACTAGAAAGAGTCCAGATTGTCGGGCTGGACGCGGATGAGGAGTTGATTGCCCAGGCTCGTAGGGAACTCCAGAGGGAAAATCTCGATGATCGTGTCGAGGTGGTGTGCGGGGACGCCTACCAGCTTCCGTTCGCAGACGAGTCGTTCGACATGGTGACCAGCCACACGGTGCTATGTATCATGAGTGATCCTGCGGCGGGGTTGCGCGAGCAGATCCGGGTCGTCCGGAAGGGGGGCGTGGTCTCGGCTGTGGTCTGCTTTTGTCATACCGATGGATTGCCTCACTACCATGGTCGTTACCCGCTGCCCGGTGACCACCGCATCGACGAGTTGAACCATCGGCTGTGGCGGGTGTGGCGGCGGACCGTTCGTCCGCAGCTACTGCAGGTAGATCACAGTATCGTCAATCAGGATCTGGTGTGGGGCTTCCGTGATGAGGGCTTAGGGGATATCCAGGTCAACGGTCACCTGATGCTCGCAGCGCCCGGTGATGATCGTATTCCGGTCGAGGCGGGCGCGGACTACGCCCTCTCAATGCACCGACAGAACCTTGAGCGCCTCCTGTTGTGGCGGAGGGAGCATGGGGAGGAACTCGCCGCTGCTGGCTTTGGTGACGCGGAGTTCGAGGAGCTTTTGGACCTCAAGCGTGCTCGTATGGCCCACCTTCAGGAGGAGCCCTCCCGGGTCAAAGAGGTCATGGAGGTGTTCACCGACCCGCTCATCGTCATCCGGGGGACCCGCAGGAGCTGATCCCGGAGGGAGGTGAGGTTAGCATCATGGCGCTGGCCCGCACGGGGAGATCCTCCCGGAGTTCCCCTGCCTCGACCCGCGTCTGTAGATAGGCCGTGAGCTTCCCGATCTGCATTTCGGTGATTTCGCTGAATGCCTGTTGCAGTTCGGGATGGGTCAGTGATTCCGCTAAGAGCTATAGAGACGAGATGATCTTCCTGCCGCATGAGGCGAAGCCAGCCTTCGGCGGTCCTTCGGAGCAGTTCGCGAATGGGGGTGTCCTGGGCCTCCTCAAGGATCACATTCATCTCGCCAGCCAGGGTATGTCTCTGGGTGGCGAGAGCCTTTAGTAGATCCACCTTAGTTGGTGAAGTAGTGGAAGATGAGGCCTTCGGCGGTTCCCGCTCTCTCGGCGATCTGCCGGGTCGAGGTGGCGGCGAACCCCTGGCAGGCGAAGAGTTCAAGCGCGACCCTCTGGATCTGCTCAACCCGGGCCTGCGCCCGCTGCTGGCGCTGAGTGAGGATCTCGTCTTCGTTGTGGCTAGGTCCCCTGATGTGACACTCCAGCTTCGAGGTGGGATCCGATGGATTTCACTGAGTGTATACTCAATAGGTTTTGCAAGATGCGGGGTTTGAACCTAGGTTGTCAATACCATTCGGCAACTCGTGGCAGAATACGCCGATCAGCGTCGAGCCCGCTCCCAACATCTGTGAGCGGTTCGGTCGGGACATAGAGCCTATCCTAATAACCCAGCGGTTCTGAGGGCGCAGGCAAAAAGCAGAAAGGCGATGTAGTTTTCGGGGGATTTATCCCAGCGCACCGGGATGCGCCGGAAACGGTTCAGCCAACTGTGCGTGCGTTCCACCACCCAGCGCCTGACTTTGAACCCAGCCTCTCTTTTGATGGCCTTCGCCTCCTTGCCCCGACTGCGGATGTGGGTGGTGAAGCCGAACTCGTCCACGATGCGGCGCACCTCCTCAAAGTCGTAAGCCCTTGTCCAGGCACAGCCCTTGGTCTTGGTCCGAACTGGGTGCCGGTCGCGGCACGGGCAGGCTGTCCACCGTGGCCCGCACCAGTTTCATGTCGTGGCGGTTGGCCCCGTCCACCACCAGACCCACCGGAACGCCCTGGGCTTCGGTCAACAGGCTGCGCTTGACCCCGCCTTTGCCTCGGTCCGTGGGGCTGGCGCCGGTTTTTCCCTCCGCCCAGGGGCGATTTGGTCATGGCGCCGCCCATGCTCAGCCAACTCCAGTCCAGACCCTTCAGTTCGTCATAGCGCTCCAGTCCCACTCGCCACAGTTCCAGGAACACCCCAGCGGCACCCCATTCCTGAACGGAATCAGTAGTTAGGGGCTAGGGAGATAGATATGGTCCTGTTCAGCCAGCCAACAACCTCTTTGTCACCCTGCTCGATCATTCGCTCACGTGGTCGCCTGTCTGCCGGATACAGATCGGCCCCCG
>MKWU01001832.1_pt1 | contig 34861 bp, 28 predicted proteins | sample 809101 | NCBI WGS metagenome assembly MKWU01 (sample SAMN05860141, study PRJNA318959) | sponge metagenome | host: Aplysina aerophoba | place: Slovenia: Piran, Adriatic Sea, Gulf of Piran | collected 2013-05-07
CCCGGTATCCGGCCCTTACCGGCCGGGCTCCACTCCGTGCGGGGCGGTGCCGGCTGACGCCGCCTGTGAACGGATCATATGTAACCGCGTTCGGCCAGGGACACGAATGAGCCGTCGGTGACGACAATGTGGTCGAGGAGCCGCACGTCGATGAGCTCCAGCGCGCTGCCGAGCTTCCGGGCGATGTCGCGATCGGCCCCGCTCGGCTCGGCGATTCCCGAGGGGCGGTTACGGAACAGCACCACGGCGGCGGCGTTGTTGTCCAGGGCCTTCCGCACGACGACACGCGGAGAAACGGCCGCCCAATCGACGGTGCCGCGGAAGAGTTCGGCGACCCGAATGAGGCGATGGCGGGTGTCGAGAAGAATGATCCCGAAGACCTCGTTGCGGCGGTCGCCGAGCTTCAGGCGCAGGAACCGCTGGATGTCCTCCGGCGCGGTGAAGGCGCGGCCCGGCCGGTAGCGGCTGGACAACACGTTCAGGGCGAGAGCGACGACGGAGGATTTTTCGCTCTTGGACAGGCAGGCGGGCGAAAGCGCGGCGAAGCGGGTCTCGGGCCGGGGCGGGGGGGTCGGTGCGGGCCTGGGCGACAGGGGCCCCGGATGGGCCGGGGCCGTGGGCGGGGTGTTCGATGCGGGCATGGTCGACAGGCTCCTCGACGGTTCCGGGGAAGGCGGTGGAAAGAAAGGGTCGGATCCCGGGCGTCGGACGGCGAGGGGAACACCTCCCACCGGCTCCCGGAACCCGTCCCGGTCGGGCGGACCTCAACCCTCCGCGTTGCCGGGCGCCGGAACGGAGACGGGGACGGGATCGATCAGCCGAATCGATCGCCGGCCTCGGTGAAGGTCCAACGATGATCGGCAATGGCCTCGTCGACGGCGGCGTCGGAGGTCAAGTAGTCGTACTCGCGCTCGAGCTGGCGATAGAGCCAGCGCGCGAGGTCGCGAATCGCCTCGACAACGGTGTGCTCGGCTTCGTCCGTCTTGGCTTGCCCGGCTGGGCTGTCACGTTCGACCTCGATCGTCATGCTGTACTCGTGGTAGTAGCGGCCGGACTGGCGGATGCGGGCGCCGAGCTGGTAGAGGTTTCGCCGTTGTACGCGCTGAAGATCATCGGCGATGGCGTGCAGCGTCTCGTCGTTGGGGGCGTAGCTGCGGATGGCGCGTGACGCGGCCCTGGCATAGCGGTACGTCGCATTGAAGGAGGCGCCTGCACCCTGGTGGGCGAACCCGGAAAACCAGAGGTTGGGCGCCTCGCGCGTGCCGCCGCCCATGAGTTGGACGGTGTGGGTCCGCAGTGTCACGCCGAGCAGGCCGCAGATGGTCTGGAAGTCCTCGAAGGCGGCGTCGTACCAGTCCCAGTCGAGGCAGGTGTCCCGATACCAGGCCCGGGCCCGCTCCCGGGCGTTTCGGGGCAGTTCGGGGAGTTCGTAAACGACGGTTTCGACGATGCGGGGCATGGGCCTTACCTCCTGTGCCGCGAGGGGGCGGACGCCGGGGGTCGCGGTTGCGCTCGCGCGCCCGCGTCCCGGCCGGGACTCACCGGGGTAACGCCCGACGCGACTCCGGGCGGCGCGGGCGCGGTAAGTGGCGTTGGTGTAATCGGAGGTGCGGCAGGGAAAGTGGCGACGGTGGTGACCGCGAGTTCAACGATTCGAGCCCGGTACGCAATTGGACCGACTAACCGCCCGGTGGGTCATCGGTCAATCAGAAGAGAAACCCGGCTCGCGGCCCCGGGTCGAGTACCAGCTCGTTGCCGTGCGACTTGCCCGTACGCGGTCGGTTGCTGAGTGGTGAGGCAGGGCTTGCGTGTGGTTTGCACCATCGGGCATTCTGTATATATGTACAGGCATTTGGCACCCGTTCGGGATCTGGACGCATTGACGGACGAACAGCGGCGGTTCCTCGGCGTCGTCGCCGTCTGGATTCCCAAACTGTTCGAGGCGATCGAGGCGGGGGGCTCGAGCGCTCGCTACAAACTCGGTACCCGGCGCCTGGAGGACGGTCGACGGGTCGAACTCGAACTGGTCGCGCGGGCGCCTGAACGGAAATGGGAAGGCGTCGCCAAATCCTGGGGGCAAATGCCGCTGCAGCCGCCGGCGGACGGCGAAGCGTAAACGGCGGGTTGTGTTGTATTGGGCGTGGCGCTGAGCGGTAATGGCAGCACAAGGGGCCGGGTGCGTTGCGGGATCGGAAAGCCCGGTTTATGGTGCGAGTAGGATGGCATGCCGGGCGACAGAGACTCGGCTTGAAACGGAACGATATTCGTATGGACGATCTGGACGAGGCGGACTGGGCGGACTGGTTGCGGGTGATGACGGTTCTCTGCGTGAGGAACACCCGGCTCGAAGACATTCACGCCGGCAAGGCGCCGGTCACAAAGATAGGGGATTTCTCCGATGTGATCGTCGTCGACGCCGACGGGCGGCGGATTCCGTGGCCGGAGGTATCGCATTTCGGCGACGAGACGATGAAGGAACTGATGCGCGATATTGTCAACCGCCTGTACACGTTTCACGCGAAGGCGGGCGAGCCGGAATTCGATTACATCTTCGAGCGCTGGTTGCCGGTGGCGAGGCGCTGGGATTATCCGACGCTGGCCAAAGGGTTCCTCACGACGAGCGAATCCAGAGCCTTCCGCGGCAAGGGCGCGGGCGGATTCGTCGCGACGAAGTGCGGCAAACGATGAGCCGGTATCACTGGCGCGACACGCTGGAAGAGTGCCGTGCTGGGCTGCGGTTTTTTGGTCGCAGAACCGACGATCAGCGCGGAGATCGGTACGGCCGCAGCCGTCGCGTCCCGGTCAAATGACTCGGGCCTGGTATGCGACGTGACAGTACGGAGAGAGATAAGAAGCTGACCGTCGCGTTTAACCGGGTATGGGGCTATTCCTCCGGGTAGGAAACGTTGTCGGTCATACCGGGGTTCTCGCGAATGCGCGCAATGGCTTCGCGCGCCGTCATCTCTCCGGCCAGAAATCGCTGAACGTATCGGCGCACGACGAAGGACCGCTCGTTCTGCAGGAGCAATGCGGCCAGGGTAAACAGGTCAGGCGGAGTCGAATCGCTCATGGGATTATTGTTAGCCATGTGTCCCGTGAGTTCGATATCCGAATCCGGCAATACCGTCGAGTTTTGCTAATGTCGAGCGGTACGGAAGCGTGGCGTGCCGGAGAGACCGCCTTCACGATGGTGGGTGATCCGGGTGGGCCGGGTGAGTTGCTTTGATGGGCAGATTGTGTGCAGGAATCGGGTGGTCGCGAAGCTGCCTGGAAAGTCCATTCAGGGTACGGGAGCCAAGCGGGTATGATTGCGCCCTGAAAAACAGGCCGCCGGCCCGTACAAGGAGAAAGATACCGTGGCTATCGACGAAAGCACTCTCACGAAGGGTCAGATGCGCAAACTCAACGCACTGCGGAAATCAGTCGGCGACAAGCTGGGCAACGAAGTATTCGCCAAATGGCTCGCCCAACAGGCGTCGGTCGCGGCAAAACCGAAGCCGGACCCGATCGCGCTGAAGATCGAGGAGGCCCTGGGGCAATACGCGGGCGATCGCTCGTTCCGGCTCGGGAATTACGGCTACACGATCCGGCGCGCACGCAGGAAGGGAATGTCGGGATTCGTTGCGACGAAGAACGATAATCCGCTGTGAGGGGCGGATTGTTCATGCCGAGGAGGGAATGCAGGGTGGCTTCAGAGCGGTTGTGGGGGACGAACTTGTGAACGGCAAAGAAATTGAGGGCGGACGGAACGGTTCCGTTTCGGTCAAGGGAAATCAGGGATGATGTGATGGGAGTGTCGGAAACAGCGTCGCTTGGGCAGGTCGCGCGTGCAGGGGTTGAGAGCGGTCGGAATCGCGGCGGGGAGACTTAGGTTTACGGGTGCGATGGGAGAAAGGTTGCGACGGCAAAGGGTTGACGTAAAGCGCGTAGCCGTGCCGCGAGGCTAGCAATCCTGGGTGGCTGGTACATGGTCCGGGCTGGATTTGGCATTAAGCACTTAGGGAAGGTGGCGAATGGACTGGATGGTCTCGGGGTCGATCTGCTAGCCAGCGGCATAGCGCGCGAGGAGCGCTGGATGGCAAGAGAACGTTGGTTGTGCAGATATAGTTTGGTCAATCCGCGCAGATTGGTGTCGGGCCAGTTCAGCATGCCGCCGGATTGTGCAAAAGCGTGTATCGGGGTCGATGCTTCAAGCTGGTGGAAATGGCAGGATTCATGAGCATCACGATGGTCTTGGAGCCCGGAGCGATGGGGTGATCGGCAGTTCGATCGCGGCGAGCCTTCGGGCAGGAAGGATCAATCGAGCGGGATGGACCGGACGATTAGCGAATGCGTTACGGTCGATCTGGCGACGATGGAGCAAACCGGTATGATTGGCGCGAACATTGCAACTGCGGGGAGATGGGAATCAAGGGGGTGGGAATAGGTGAATCGGATTCGATCAGACGGGCGGCCGAACAACTGGATGCGGCGGTAGATCAGGCCGTTAATAAGACGTTGTAGGAATTGTTCTGCACATGGTGGGCGGAACAGGAAAGGGTGTTGTGTACGTGGAAGGGGCAGTGTGGTGACGAATTCTTGGAAATGGCTGGCGCTTTGGCATCTGATGCGCGGGGTCGAGGGGCCCGGGGCGGGAGAATGTCGGAACAAGGTGACCAAGAACGCGAAACGGTACGGATGATGAAATGTATCGACTTGGATGGTGGTATTCAGAGTAGTGGCAGTCATGGTTGTAGGGCCAGATCAATAACAGCCCTGATTGAGTGGAATGCGTTTGGATAATGATGAAGGGCCCCCGGGGAAATCAAGCCGTGGATAATGCGTTTTTTGAAAGGCCAATTCTTAACTCACCCTACGAATACCCTAACCGGCATTGGGAGCTGGATGATACCGGGCAGCCATCGCAGAAGATTCTAGAAAGGCGCAGACGTGCCGAGTTCATTACGCCGATACCGAGCCCCAGAAAGCGTAGAGGGACAGCCGAGCAGGCGTCGCTACTTTTCGACGAGGGTAAAGGGCTCTCTACACAGGCGCAGCAATATGACCACACGGCGATCATCAATGGTGTCCGGCAGCAGGTCGACCGATGGCGGAAGTTGCCGAAGTCGAATCAATGGCAGGTGACACCGGAAACGGCGCGATTGCTTCAGCATTGGCGGCAACACAAGTTCAGTGGGATTCGGCCGTTCTTCTGCCAGATAGAGGCAGTTGAGACCGTAATCTGGCTTACGGAAGTGGCTCCCCGGGCCGGCATTGCTGGGAAGAGTTTTGTTGAACACTTGACGCAAGCAAACCGAGAGGCGAATCCGGAGCTGAGACGTTTGGCAGTGAAGTTGGCTACAGGTACGGGCAAGACGACTGTGATGGCCATGGTGATCGCTTGGCAAGTGATCAATGCGGTTAGGCACCCGCAGAGCGGGCGTTTCAGTCGGGGCTTTCTTGTAGTGTCGCCGGGAATTACCATTCGTGACCGGCTGCGAGTGCTTCTGCCCAACGATCCGGACAGCTACTTTCGCAGCCGGGAGTTGGTCCCCGGTGACATGCTCGAAGATCTCGACCGGGCAAAGATAGTCATCACCAACTACCACGCTTTCAAACTCCGCGAGCGGATCGAGGTATCCAAGGGAGGTCGTTCGCTGCTTCAGGGACGGGGCGAGGCGCTGAATACGTTGGAGACTGAGGGGCAGATGCTTCAACGGGTGATGCCGGGACTCATGGGACTAAGAAAAGTGTTCGTGCTGAATGATGAAGCGCATCACTGCTACCGAGAGAAACCGGGGGAAGAACTGGAAGGCGTACTGAAGGGGGAGGAAAGGAAGGAAGCGGAGAAGAACAAAGAAGCGGCGCGGCTGTGGATTTCAGGGCTTGAAGCGGTGAGCCGGAAGCTCGGGGTGAGTCGCGTTCTCGATCTGTCTGCCACGCCGTTCTTCTTGAGGGGCTCAGGTTACGCAGAGGGTACGTTGTTCCCTTGGACGATGAGCGACTTTTCTTTAATGGACGCGATCGAGTGCGGAATCGTCAAATTGCCCAGGGTGCCGGTGGCTGACAATTTGATTCAGCGGGATGAGATGCCGATGTTCCGCAATCTCTGGGATCACATTCGCAAAGACATGCCAAAAAAGGGGCGCGGCAAGAGTGCCAATCTCGATCCACTGAGATTACCACCCCAACTACTGACAGCGCTTGACGCGCTCTATGGCCATTACCAGCTGACATTCGAGCTTTGGCAGAAGGCGGGTTTACCGGTGCCCCCTTGTTTCATCGTTGTGTGCAACAACACAGCAACATCAAAGTTGATCTATGACTACATATCGGGTTTCAAAAGCGAGAACGACGACGGAACGACGCGCGTTGAGTTTGGAAAATTGCCATTGTTTCAGAATCACGATAAAGAAGGTAACGCTTTAGGTCGTCCGGTGACTTTGCTGATCGATAGCGAGCAACTTGAGTCCGGTGACGCGCTCAATAGGAAGTTTCGTGCCATGGCACATGAAGAAGTGCAGCGGTTCCGCCGCGAGATTCTGGTACGGACCGGTGACAGGAAAAAAGCAGAAAACGTATCCGACGAGGATCTGTTGCGAGAAGTAATGAACACGGTGGGCAAATCCGGGCGGCTGGGAGATTCGATTCGTTGTGTGGTGTCAGTGTCCATGCTTACGGAAGGATGGGATGCGAGTACGGTGACTCATGTTCTAGGGGTACGGGCGTTCGGTACGCAGTTGCTCTGCGAGCAGGTAATCGGCCGAGCTTTGCGTCGTCAATCCTATCAACTGAACGAGAACGGGCTATTCGATGTCGAGTACGCCGACGTGCTAGGGATTCCATTCGACTTTGCCGCGAAACCGGTGGTAGCGCCGCCTCAACCTCCGCGTGAGACTATCGAGGTGAAGGCAGTCCGACCAGACCGGGACACTCTCGAGATCCGGTTTCCAAGAGTTGCCGGATATCGCGTCGAGCTGCCGCAGGAGAAGCTAACAGCTGAGTTCGATGATGACTCTACCCTGGCGCTGACTCCGAAATTGGTCGGCGCTACAGAAACACGAAATTCAGGAATAATCGGGGAATCGTCGGAACTGAACCTGGTGCACACCGGTGACATCCGACGATCGCAAGTGCTCTACGAGCTCAGTTCTTATCTTCTGTTGAGTCGGTGGCGGGATGCGAACGGCGCACCCCAACTCCATCTGTTCGGGCAACTCAAGCGTATTGTCCGACAGTGGCTTGAAGGTCACCTGGAGTGCAAGGGAGGCACGTTTCCCGCACAGCTCAAATACAAGATACTTGCCGATATGGCCTGTCAACGGATTATGGCCGCGATAAACCGATCGGAAAACAAGAAAGGCGGACGAATCATTGCCCTGTTGGACGCGTACAACCCGGTTGGGTCTACGGCGGGCGTTAATTTCAACACTACAAGAGCGCATCGGTACGAGACAGATTCGCGTCGCTGTCACGTAAATTGGGTGATTTTGGAGAGTGACTGGGAGGCAGAATTCTGCCGCGTAGCCGAAAAGCATCCTCGGGTAAAGGGGTACGTCAAGAACTACAATCTGGGGTTCGAAGTGCCTTACCGATATGGCGGAGAGGCTCGGACATATATTCCTGACTACATTGTTCAGGTACACGATGGACGTGGAGAAGATGATCTTTTGAATCTTGTTGTAGAGGTTAAGGGATTTCGAGGAGAGGATGCCAAGGAAAAGAAAAATACCATGGATGTCTACTGGGTGCCCGGGGTGAACAATCATGCGACGTACGGTCGATGGGCATTCGCAGAGTTTACGGATGTATACGAGATGCAGCGCGATTTCAAGGAAAAGATTGAACAAGCATTTAATTCTCTCGTGGATAGGTTTGACTCGATGTTGGTCAACTAGAGAAGGAACATGGCCAGAAAAAGGGCGAAAAAGGTACTTAAATCGGTCGAGGCGCTGACTCATGAAGAAACAACAAGAAAAAACATCCCGACCGCTGAATATGAGTCGCTGATGCAGAAGGAGCAGCAGAGCCCCATTTGTCTCGCATACGAGCGTCGCAACCGTGATCTGGATCCGCAGCTTGTTTGGCGTGGCAAGGACGAACAGGACCAATCAGACCTAGTTGTGCATGCACCGCCCTTGTACATCCAGGAAAAAGTTCATCCTAAAGCGCTGATCGACGATATGCTGCGCCAGACGGGAAGAGAAAGTAGTTTTGGCGAAGAGCAAATTGATCTCTTCTCTGATTTCAACGGGCTCCCAAACGACATCGCGCGAACGGAATTCTATCAGCACGATGCCAATTGGAGCAATCGAATGGTATTGGGAGATAGCCTTCAGGTCATGTCTTCACTGTGTGAACGGGAAGGCTTGCGCGAAAAGGTACAGTGTATCTACATCGATCCGCCATATGGAATCAAATTCAACTCTAATTTCCAATGGTCGACGGCCAGCAGAGATGTCAGAGATGGAAAGGTAGCGCACATTACGCGTGAGCCAGAACAAGTGAAGGCATTTCGGGATACCTGGAAGGAAGGGATTCATTCATATCTGACGTATCTGCGGGATCGATTGACTGTAGCGAGGGAACTCTTGTCGGAGTCCGGATCAATCTTTGTTCAAATCGGGGACGAAAACGTACATCGAGTGCGGTCACTGCTGGATGAAGTATTCGGCGATAGAAACTTTGTCGCCCAAATAACGTTTCGTGTGAAGAGCCCGCTACAAGTCTCCGACTTGGCAAGAACCTGCGATTTCTTGCTGTGGTATGGGCGAAACAAACCTTCGATGAAGTTTAGGCAACCCAGGATTCCAAAGTCGTTTGATGACCATCCAGAATTTTCAATGGCGCTGTTGAAAGACGGTAGTGTCGTAAGCCGAAAGAATGCCGTCGGTAGTGATGACGCCAGATATTTTACTGCGCAGAATTTGGCGTCATCTGGATATACACAGTCCTGTATGTACGAAGTAAAGGTCGACGGTCGAACGTTCAACTACCCAAAGGGAAAGAGTTGGAAGACGCACAAGGAGGGTATGGAGCGACTACGAAAGGCCGGAAGATTGCAGCCACTGAAAACGAGTTTGCGTTGGCGGTATTTCTTCGACGATGCACCAAGTGAGGTTGTTACTGACGTTTGGCGGGACACGTTCGCGGCGCCGGAAAAGAGTTATGTTGTTCAGACATCAGCTGCTGTTGTTCAGCGGTGCATCCTTATGAGTACGGACCCAGGTGACGTAGTGCTTGATCCTACCTGCGGTTCGGGTACTACATGCTATGTGGCTGAGCAGTGGGGCCGTCGTTGGATCGCAATCGACACGTCACGGATCGCGCTCGCCCTGGCACGTGCTCGGATAATGGGTGCGCGGTACCCCTATTATTTGCTCTCCGATAGCCAAGAAGGTCAGCTCAAGGAAGCAGAGGTATCCGGTGTGATTCCGTCTGGCGCGCCAACTTCCGACGGCCTACGGCAAGGGTTCGTCTATGAGCGTGTGCCGCACGTAACGCTCAAGTCGATCGCGAACAATACCGAGATCGACGTCATTTGGAACAATTTCGAACAAAGGCTGGAGGTGACGAGAAACGAACTGAAGCAAGCCCTTGGCGAGAAATGGCAAGAGTGGGAAGTTCGACCCGCGGTTAAGGAGAATTGGTCGGGTAAAGTCAAGAAGCTGCACGAGGCAATGTCGAGGTTGCAATCGGAACGACAGAAACAAATCGATGCCTCAATAGGGAACAATGCCGATTATCACATTCTGTACGACCGACCGTTTCAAAACAACCAAGTTGTGCGGGTATCCGGGCCGTTTACGGTTGAAAGTATTTCGCCTCACAGAATGATGGCTGTTGATCATGATGACGAACTGATTTCCGGTGGGACGAATAATGGTGACAAATACCAAGATGAAACTGACTTTGTAAAGATGATCCTTGAAAACCTCAAGACTGCAGGAGTTCATCAGGCGCATAAGGAAGATCGAATAACATTTGTCAGCCTAGCACCATGGCCCGGTAGCCTCGTGTGTGCGGAGGGGATTTACTTGGAAGAAGGCGCGGACACTACGACGGAGGCGGCTTCCACGGAAAGGCGGGCGGCTATTTTCGTAGGTCCGGAGTTCGCCACTGTAACCCGTACCGATCTGGTTGCGGCTGCTCGTGAAGCGGCGGAAGCTGATTTTGACGTGCTCGTTTCGTGCGCGTTCAACTATGATGCCCACTCGTCGGAGTTTAACAGTTTGGGGCGGATCCCGGTGCTCAAGGCGCGGATGAACGCGGATCTGCATATGGCTGATGATTTGAAGAACACCGGAAAGGGAAATTTGTTTGTCATTTTCGGAGAGCCTGATCTGGACATTATTGAAGTGGACGATGATCGTGTGTATGTACAGATCAATGGGGTGGATGTTTTCCATCCGCAGACGGGTGAAGTCCGTTCAGATGGACCTGATGGCATTGCGTGCTGGTTTATAGACACGGACTATAACGAAGAGAGCTTCTTTGTTCGACATGCCTATTTTCTCGGTTCCAATAATCCTTACAAGGCTCTTCGACGAAGCCTGAAGGCCGAAATTGATATAGAGACTTGGGAAACTCTGCATAGTAGCGTTTCGCGCCCGTTTGAAAGGCCGAGATCAGGTCGTATCGCTGTAAAGGTGATTAATCAACTTGGTGATGAAGTAATGAAAGTATTCCGAGTTGAACGTAATTGTTAGGGTAAGGATTTACGACGATGAAACTCACCGTATTGCCAATATTAGCCGGTACGTCTCACGAATATTTTGACCCATTGTTAGATGCATTGGCAGGTAATGGGGCAAAGGTTGTGATTCGTTGTGGTTTTGCCTATGTGACCATGGGCGGTGCACAGAAACTTCTTTCTGAGGTCGCGGAAAATGTTGATTGGGAAGCGGCTGAAAAAGAGTTTATTGTCGGAATTCATCACGCAATATCGGAGCCGTCGGCATTCAAGATTTTGAGGAACGTGTCGAAAGCAAAGATTCGGGCATATGTACCTAACAATCGGCTTGATGCCGCTGCATTTGATTCAACGCCTTTGTTTCATCCCAAGGTTGTAGCGGTGTGTGGAAAGAATTCGGGTGAAATTGAACTCATCCAGGCGGGATCTGCGAATTTAACGATATCGGCGGTGGGGAAAAGGCCAAGGAATCATGAGTTTGTCATGGCTTGCCATCGAGAGGGCAAGACCAACCTTGATGACAAAGAGGTGTTTGAGTCATGGTGGGATCAGCTTTGGGAGGAGGCTCGGGTTGTAAATCCGGCGTTTATTCGGCGGTACGCGGAATTAAGAAGTAGTGTTCTTGATAAGAATCCAATCTTGCAAACGGCGAATGAGGCACCACAATCCATCGACAGTGCTGAATACCTGTTTCTTGATGTGGGTGCAGGTTCCGGTCCTCCTGGCTATCGTCATCAGGTTGAGTTTCCGGAGTCTTTGGCCTCGTTCTTCGGACCTCCGAAGCGTATTAGCAGAAATCTGACACTGGAATGTGGTGGAACGTCCTGGAGCGGGCGTCCATTGTCATACAAGAAGACTACCTACGGCGTGAACATTTGGCGCCTCGGAATGCCAACGCAAACGTCAGGGGGTGTACCTATTGCACATCGGGCATTGCGATTTAAGCGGACGAAAACGGCGGATAAATTCGAGTTTGACGTAGTGGATGTGCAGAGTGCCGAATACTTGAATTGGATAAATACGGCAAATCTGTATGGACATCTAGGCTCGACCAGTGGCAACAATGCGCGACGGTATGGATTCTATAGTTCCAACTTGTAGCGTAGTTGGACAGGATGACTTGATCCAGGTGATGGAGGCCGCAATTGGAACCGAATTCGCGTTGCGCCATGGGTGCTCTTGTTTGCGTGTCGTAGGCTGATCGGCAGCTTTGGGGCGCAGCAAGAGCGGAGGACTCTCAGTTATTTTTTCTGCCCGTCTGGGAATGGACCTCTGTGTTGGGCAGCAAGGGGCTCGAGCGCGCGGTGCTGGCCTTGTAGTCTCCTATCGCGGGATTGGAAGGCGAGAACTGTCGGTTCGAGCAAAGCGGGACGGGTCAGCTCAGTGCGTTGGCGTGTCCTTTGCTCGACGTCCGCCTAGCCCGACCGGCCTGTCGGGCAATGGAAGTGGGTCTTCGGCGATAGTGAGCAGGGTGCATCAATGGCAAATCCGCATTTAGTCGACGCAACATCAATGGATCGATGAGAGGTGCATGGCTAAGGCGAAAGCAGTGAGAAACTGACAGATGACGGTAGACCTGAAGGACGCGCGAGATCGGGTTCTCGTCGACAACACAGCGCAGGCCGTTTTCAAGCATCTCGATCGCATTGAGGATCATCGTGCGGAACTAGGGCCACGCTGGATCTGGGAGTTGATTCAGAACGCTCGAGACTCGGCACGCCCGCGTGGGGTTCGAATTCGGATACGCGTTTCAGCGAGCGAGTTCTCGTTCGAGCACGACGGTAAGCCGTTCGCGTCGGACGAGATAGCACATCTTGTGTATCACGGGTCTACCAAAGTCGAAGACTTTCAGAATGTCGGCCAGTTTGGTTCGGGATTCCTGAGTACGCACCTGTTGTCAAGAACCGTACGAGTTGCCGGACGGCTGGAGGACGCAAGGAGATTCCAATTCTCGCTGAGTCGTGTGGGCGACAGCCCAGAAGAGCTTCGTGTCGCAATGGACCGTTCGTGGAGGGCCTTTGAGGCGTCAGTCGAGGGGGCGCTGCCGATGTCGGAGTCGAGCACGTCTTTTGTATATGCGGTTTCGGGGCAGGGTGGAACGTTAGTCGAGCGGGGGCTGGAAAACCTGCGACTGTGCTGTCCGCTGGTTCTGGCTTTCTGTCCGACGATCCGCGGCATTGATGTTGAGGTTCCCGGAGGTCGGTGGAGTATGCGAAGGGGAGACTGGGAGCCGCGGACGGGAGGCGGAATCCTTTCAATCGAGTATACCGAGGACGATGAAGAACTATGCCGTTTCGTGGCGGTCGCGGATGGCGGATCCGAATGTTGCGCGGCGGTCCAACTGTGTCGAAGCGAGACGGGGCTTCGGGTGGATTCGGGGCAGGATGCGGTGGCGAAACTTTTCCTGCTGTTCCCTCTGATCGGCACTGAGCGACTGGGTCTGCCAAGCAGCGTCAATAGTGAACGATTCAAGCCGCACGAGGACCGGGACGGGATCGTGCTGAGCGGAGATTCTGAAGGCGCGCAGGGAAATTGGCGATTGTTGGAGGATTCGGTGCAGTGCCAGGCACAAGTACTGAAGTGGTGCGCCGAGGGGAGATGGGGTGGCATGGAGCGGATGTTGGCATTCGACACCCGATATCTTCCGGACTGGGCCGATGGTGACCCGCGGTTCCGCCAGTTTCTTATGAAACTCGTAGTTGGTGCCCGGTCGACGCCGCTATTTCGGACGCTGGGTGGCGACTGGATAGAGCCGCGGGCGGCGTGGTTGCCCGCGACCGAGGACACAATGCATGGAGAACGGTTGTGGAGTCTTATGTGCTCGTGGAGCGGCGCGCATGAGCGACTTCCTCGCCGCGAAGAACTCGCCTCTTGGGTGAGCAACCTCTCTAGCTGGGCGCGGCTCCTGAGCACGTCGCGCCCGCAGATGAAGGAGGCTCTCACCCTCATCAAGGTCGCAGAGTATGTTAACGACGCCGGCAGTTTGAAAGAACTGCGAGGGCGGCTGAGGGGCATCGAGAGCCTGGCGTGGCTCTGTTCGCTGCTTGAACTTGTTAGGGATGCCGGGGAGATGAATTTGTTTGACGAGTTCGACCTGCTTCCAAACCAAGCCGGAGAACTGGAGCGGCGGTCTGACCTGCGGCGTGACGAGCAGATTTCGGATGAGCTGAAGGATGTCGCGGAGGCGTTTGGCTTAGAGATTAGGAAAGAACTGCTTGATAAGCACGCAGAGATCGAAGGAATTGTGGGGCTTCTCGTTCCGGAGCGGGAACCGGAACTTCTCGACAGGCTCCTGGGACGCGTTAGGGACGCATGCCGGGAGGATAGAATCGACCCAGTGCTGGTGCCGTGGGCAGTCAGGCTGTTTCGGTGGATAGTCGATAGGCCCGAGTACGCCGACCGCTTGGAAGGACTGCCGGTCCCAACGGCCGATGACGACGACGATGGAGTCGCTGTACTGAATTTGGAACGGGCGCTCGAAGCACCTAAGAGGCCCCTGGCTCCAGTCGCGGTCTGGCCGGAAACCGCACGGAAGTTCGGGTGGCTGTTCCCGAGACGCCGAATCTTGGCGGACGCGTTCGTCGGCGATGATCGAGATGTGTGGCGACGGTTCGAAGAGAACGGGTATATCGTTGCGTCACCGCTGGTAGAGACGAAGCGGATCGTGGAAATGTTCCTGCCGGACGAGCCGCTCCCAGAGCGAGACCGTGCAGGGGCCCACAAGTCAACGGAGGAGGTCGAGATTTCCGATGTGGCCTGTCTCCTGCAAGCCGACATTGGATTAATCGACACGGCGCGCAAGAGCAGAAAGCGCTCCACGGAACTGATCCGGTTCCTGGTCGAGTTCGTGGCCGAAGCGGACCAGCGGGCTTTTGACGAACACAGTGTGGACTGCGAGTGCGGGGACCAGCACAGTTTCTATCGAGCTGCATGGCTCGTACCTCTGCACGGTCGTCGGTGGGTGCCGCTTGATGCCAGTGGGCGTCGTGCTGCGCCCGCGTCGGCGGAGTCGTTGGCGGGGCTTCTGGTCGACTCGCCGGAAACTGGGGAGCTGTTGTCAGGCGAGAGGGGTGGGGAACTTCTAGACGCGCTCGGTATCAGCCGCGCCGATCTCGCGCTCAGGGTGGTGGCTGAGGACGAGGATGAGCGCCTGACTTTGATCCGGTCGATGCAGGATCTTACAACAGCGGTAGGCGATGTCGATCGTGTACGTGAGCTGGCGACAGAGATACGCGAGCATCCCGAGATCATTGAGTCGATCGAGGCGCGGAGGAGTCGTCGCAGAAAGATCCAGCGGAATCAGGAAATATGCCGACTTGTGGAGCAGCTTCTTCGCGATGCGCTGGAAGGCTGCGGATTGACCGTGCATCGCACGCACATAGGATCAGACTTTGAGGTGGAAAGCGACTTCGTCGAAAACGAGGAGGAGATGGGGCTGGAGCTAGTCGACGCCGGCGGCAGCACGCTCATTGAGGTCAAGAGTACGCGAGTCGACGAGGTGAAAATGACGCCGGTGCAAGCGGAGACGGCCTGTTCGTTCGGTGATGGCTTCGCGCTTTGCGTGGTACCTCTCGATGACGACGAGCCGACGAGCGAGACGATCCGACAGCGAATTCGGGTCGTATTTGGAATCGGAATGAATCTGGAGTCGGCACTGAAAGACTACCGGTCCGTGCGCGAGGCGGCGGAGACCGCCCGCCGCCCGCACGGCGCCGTGGAACTCGTAATCGAGGAGGGGGAAGTGCGCTTCAGGATTGGGCACGCCATTTGGGAAGGCGCGTTGACTTTCGGACAAGCGGTCGAGCGATTCAAGCAGGGAGGCTGACCGCGAAGAGCTCGGTTCGCAGTGGGCTTCCCTCGTGAAAGTTTATTCGTCTCGCAAGAGGCAAGAGAGTGGAAGGGTTCGAACGACGGATCGCGCGCGAGTCTTCAGTCTCGCGCGTTGTTGAGCAAGGGCGAACGGGGTAAAGACGAGGCGCTTCAACGGCAGGACTAGATTTAGAGAGAGTTGGCAGGTTGAGCGTCGGATTGCGACGACTTTGGCGGAGACCGGAAAGAGTGTGCCTGTTACGTGGATAGTTGCTTCATCAACGCAAGAACGGAAGCCGCGGCCGCCACGATTGCCGCAACAACGCCGAGAAGTTTCACAATCGGAAAATCAAACCACTGGTTGAGCCGGTAGTGGAATCTCTGCCAAGTCGTCGTCGTCAACTTGTAGTGCTGGCCAGTGATGGTCCCAAGATCTTACAGGACCCTTTCGCGCAGCTCCCCTTATTTGGTCGCTGCGTTTGATTCATTCAACAACTCGTCGATTCGCGCTCTATCCATTTGCTCCTCGGGCGGATTACGGCTGAACCAAAGCTCACGATAGGTGGCGTCGAAGTACTTCGATAACGTAGGTGCAAGCCTTCGCTTAGTGGCAACGAGTGTGAGCAGCCTCAGCACCAGAATCTTGCCAACGCGGCTCATGGTCTCAGATGTCAAATTGATTATCTCCCTGGCCGTTTGTTCAGCCTCGTCAACGGCTTGCAGCAAGAGCCACAGCCTGCCCCAATCAAGCAATCGTTCCAAACCAAGGTCTCCCGGATTGCTGAAGCGCTCACGGCCGACGGACAAAAACTCGCTCACGATGGCATTCTGGTAATTCCTTTCCGCCTCGCCTCCTCTAGCGAGACGTTTCATCAACTGGTCTGCCAATGCCCAAAGCGACCGCGGACCAAGCTCGACGCGCGACGCTTGCTTCAGTATCCATCCGTCGTCTACGTCACCAACCTCCACTCCGTTTCGAGTTGCAAATTCCTCAACGTCCGCAGACTCCGGCCTGTGTGGAGCGAACTGCATCGCGAATCTGTTGTGATCCCACAAGCGTTCGGTCAATCTCCGCACCGCTGCAGCCTCAGGTGCCCGCCCTAGAACCTGTATCACCTTGATCGTATGAAATGCCACGAGAAACCAGGTCTGCACGGCCTTGTCCGCGGCAGTGAACGATTGGATATCGGCCTCTGCGTCCCAGACGCTTAACTTGAGGTCTTTGCATCGCTCGTTGATCCAGTCCGACAAATCCGCTATTCCGGCGTTCAATACCAGACACGCCGCCAAACCCTCAATCCATTTGCGGTATTGATAGTCACCCAAATCCACAAATACCTGGTTCCGATTCACTTGCTCAGCGATCGCCTTGTAGTTGGTATTCAGAACCCACTGCGCCAGATACTTCGCGCGATTCGGATCGTCGTCTCGAATCGACCACGCCACCTTCGCGACGTGTCGGCTCCATAGACTTCCTCTTGCCGGATGCAGGCCCGCACAAAGCTCGGAAATCAGTTCATCCGACCATGAATCGCACACGATCCGTGAAAGCAGCTTTGTACACTTCTCTTCCAGTTCCTCCACTCTGCGCGGTGTTTCGCCCGTTTGACTGCGATTGAGTATTAGGGGTGCCCCTCGAAGCAACTCTCCGATCCATCGCACACAGACAAGTGAGTCCATCACGCCCAGCCGTTGCACCAAGCCGGCCAGGAGATCGCTGGCCGCCCCGTCCAAGTCATCTTTCGGAGGTTTCAGTTCAGTGCTCCAACTATTCCAGTCCGGATCTACTTGCCAGTTGATTTCGAGATCGCGCTCCAAACCGTTCACGGTAAGCAGCGAATACAGGATGGCGATAGCTACTTGCGCATCTTTCGAACTCTCGCTGATCCAATCCAGCGTGACCCTATGGTTGGTGCCAAGCACCCCCGCGATCATGTGTTCCGCCGCCCGAGCCTGCACCATCGGATGGTCCAGCCTGCTGACAATTTTTTTGAATTCGTCCGGCCGCAGTCGAACGATAATTTCGATCACGTGTCCTGCCGCGTAAGGTAGACCTCTATGAACCAGTTCCCGACCCCGTGCCTCCAATTCCCGGAACGTCTCCAGTCTCCCTTTGTCAACCCAGTCTTCCAGGGCAATCTTGGCTGACTTCGGATTCAGCCCTGTAAGTCGCTCCACATCCAGGACACGTTCGTCAACGCATAGCTGTTCGAGCGCTTCAACCGTCAGCGACACGAACGAATCAATCTCGTCTTGCGACCACAGTTCATCGATCAACCGAAGCGCCAGTTCCGGCTCGATCGACCCCACAGCCCAGACAGCAGTATTCGAGCATTCTCCTCTGAATCCCTCCAGTATCGAGCGAGCCACTGGCTCCCTCAGTTGGGACCGTAGCCAGCTATGCGTGCCATGATGCTCAAACCAGTCTTCCACCTCGCCTATGATTTCGACGTGATCACCAGGTCCAAGTGACTTGCCTATGACGGGTTTGACCAACTCGAACGCGGAGATGCGCTTGTACGGAGATGCCCCACGACCAAAAATGCGCCACACAACGCCCCGTACGCGCTCGGGCAACGAATCAGCCATGCGCACACGCTCGTCCATTAGCCCAATGCTCGTGCGAAGAGTGGTGTACTAGCCGAATCAAGATTCATGGCCCATAAGTTCTCGGCTTCCGCGCGATAAACGCCGAAGTCCACGCTGGCAAAAGTCACGCCTTCCTTGTCCCATCCGCTGATCGAGTTTGTAATGATCAATTCACGTTCCGGCGTTATCAAATAGCGGTCATGAAAACCGGGCTTTTCTGTTCCCTGCTTCAGGAACGACCGGACGCTGATGTGCTTCCTGATTTGCCCTGGCAATCGCAACCACCATGCCTTGGCTGCATCCGTCAGCCGTTCACCGCAAAGGATCCTCAGCGATCCGTCGCTGGTCGACGCGAACATATCCAGGTACAGCCGCGCACCACGATCCCCCTTCAATCTGTTCATGAAATACGGGTCCGCAAAATAGATCGGCTCTTCACGGTCAGCGCTCGAAGCCAGCATCCCGATTAAAAAATCAATGGCCCCATCGACCTCATCCGGACCAAAACGCACCACGTTCCTTTCCGCACGCGCCTTGGCTTCGCGCACATACGCGCGATTGCCCAGCCACCGTTGGCGAACCCTTCGATCGATCCCGCCTTTCTCGATGTCGCCCTGCACCGTCATCTGCGACCTGATTCCCGGCAGCGAGACCTTGTGTATCGACTGGCCCTGCTCATCCGTGAAATTCATCGTTCGACCGGTACTAACATGCAAGCCAATGTTTACTTCCATCGACAAGAACACCTCCATCAGATCTATGCACTGCCCATCCGAATCGCGGAATAGCGCAAAGCCGATGTGATCGACCTTCGTGTCGACGCTGATTGGCGTGTTTCCCCGAGTTGCGGTCACCATGCGCCGCAACACCTCGTTGCCGCTATAACTCGCCCAGACCGAGGCATGATAGGCTTCCGGCAATGCGCCCCTAGAATCAACATCGAGAGCCAGCGTGTTGTTGCGGCATACCCGCAAGTCGCAGGTGATCGCGTCCTGCGCGCCTGCGATCATCACGTTCCCGACACGATCAGTATGGCGATCGAGCGGGAATCCCATATGTTTTGCAATCTGGCTCTGATCGCCTGACCAAGATTCCAGAGCTTCCAGCCACCGTGTCCTGAGGCCATCTGAGAAACTCCAGTATTCGACCAGCTCCGCACTGTGCAGACTGAACGGGCTACGCATCGGCTGATCAGCCCCAGGACGGTCGTCCCGGTAAGCCCAGTGCCGGTAGCACACCGATACAACGTCGTAGCCAATCGCGCAGTCGCCGATTCCTAGTGTGCCGGATTCCAGGATTTGTTCGACGTGTTCCAGACACCGCTCCAGCGGCCCGTCGAAGGTCCACAACCTCACTCCACAACCCAACCCGACTTCAGACCAAGTCCCTGCCGGCTCACCTGCCCAAGGTCCAAGCGCATCAACGTGCCGATGGCGAACGAGCGTAAACAGATTCCAGAGCGACTGGTCCTGACCCTCATCGTTCCACGACAATACTGTCATTCGGGCCGTCCGGCTCGCCATTGCGGCGCCCGTAGATATCGCGCCAGCGGGTGCCTGAAAGCTCAATCCTCTCGCTCTCGCCCACCGCGCCGCCTCTTCCAAGTCAACTGAAATGCCCGATTCGGCCTTTTCCGCGCTCAGGTGCTTCCGACGAATATGTTGGCGGACTAAGTTTTCGCTCCTGTCTACCGCCTGCGCCAGCTCAGCGATGCTCAGCTTCATCGTCTTAACCCAACTCTCCTAACAAATGTGTATCCTACATATGTATTATACACCTGTCACAGCGTAATCTTTTCTCTGCAGGCCTTACAACAGATTGTGTCCATCTTGTTCCGTAATCAGCCATTCTCCGACCACGCACGTAACGTGGTCGCCAAAGGGGTTGGACTCGGCCAGAACAGCCTCCGATCGCTCCTTCTCCGCTACAATACCCCGCCACCCTAGCGATGCCTTGGCATGCGAGGACGTACTCAAGCCATAGGCTTTATACGCAAGCTAGTCAATTCAAAAGTGCCACTGGAAAAAACAATCGCAAGAGCCCCGCGAGACTCGTAGCAAATCCATTTTAAAATCGCAGAGTCGAGTGTTTTTCAGACACCCTTTGCCGCGTCCCTTCTCCGAATAGGAATCACAACAATGGCAAGTGAAACAACGAAATCCTCAGCAGAGGACCCACTGCTCGACAAACCCATTTCGCAACCAGAAAGCGACCAGCTGGGATTCGGAGAGCTTACTCATGCCATTGCGGATGTAGTTCATGGACAACCGAATTCATCGAGCCTAATCCTTGGCTTGGATGGCCCTTGGGGGTCTGGCAAGTCCAGCATGCTTCAGCTCCTAGAAAAGGAATTGGATTCCAGACGAGAGAACCAATCCAAAACCGGCATCGGGTTAATCGTCGTACTATTTTCTCCTTGGCTTGTGACCAACCGAACGGCCCTGATTTCCTCCTTCTTCGGTGAGCTTCACAAGGCGATTCAACAAGCAGCACGACAGGCCTATCCGCTCTGCAGTTTTCGTTCGATAGGGAAACGAATAGAGATTGAGTGGCTACTGGCGAAACTCCACAGATTCAACAAGATCGTTTCCATCAGTGCCGCCGCGTTCGCTCCCTTCGACCCATCCGGGAGCTCCGGTGCGCTCGCGAGCAGTTTCATGGCGATCAGTCAATTAACCAAACCGGCAGATCCTTCACTGCAGAAGCAAAAGCGCGAGATCGTCAAGAAACTAAGTAACGTTGCAAGGGATGACACCACCTTTAGGGTCCTCGTGCTAATCGACGATTTGGACCGTCTGGACCCGCAAGATGCGATAGAAGTATTGCGTTTGGTCAAAGCGGTTGCCGACTTTCCCGCGGTAACCTATTTGCTTTCGTACGACCGAAATGCCCTGGCTGACGCCATTGTGCAGAACCGCAGGGTCTCTGACGGTAACGCGTACATGGAAAAGATTTTGCAATTCACTTTCAAGATTCCACCACTGGAGCCGTTTCGGCTAAGGCAATGGCTGAGAGATGAAGTCGAGCGTCATTTTCCCAACCAAGTCGATTATTCATCGATCCGAACCCAAGCTGTTCTCGATGTCTGGGCAGGTCGATTGCTTAAAACCCCTCGGGACCTAAAGCGTATTCTTTTCGCCGTGCGTGCCACCTGGAACGACCTCGAATCCAAAGCCGACCTCGTGGACCTCATCTGGCTCCAAATGGTTAAGGAAAAAGCCGGATCATCTTCGGCCGATCTCTACCGGTGGCTGACTCGTTACCTGCAATCCCTCGACGCCATTGCATTAGGAGCCAGGATATCAGGCCAGAAACAAGAGGGCAGTGAACTGGCCAAAATACTAAAGGTCCTCGGTTGGCGCTCGCTAAAACCAAACGACGACAGCTCAAACATGGATATGCACTATCTTGACAAAATACTCGCGGGAGTGACCCGGAGCTATCTGCATGAGCCAGTCGAAGACCAGGATGCCTGGACCCATCGCGTGGGAAACGAGGAGCTACAAGCATTTCGCGAAGCGAAGCGTCTCGCTTCACCATGGCATTGGCGCCTCTATTTCGCCCTTCAAGCGCCCTCACATGCTCTAACCGATGACGAGTGGGCTGCATTGGAACAAGTTGCAGAAAAGACTGCCACCGATTATCTGGTGAACTCCATCTTGACTCTTCTGAGTAGCGGAACCGAAGGCCGGCCAGACCTTGCCGATCAATTGATCGATCGTATCCAGTATGCGGCGCAGCAAGCCACCCTTAAGCACCCAAGAACCTGGGTTTTGGCCACAATTCGCACTGCGGTTAACCTCCGACAGCATTCCAAGCCAATGTCTGGTCTATTCGATTACGATAAACTCTTCGACAGAACGATCCACCTAGTGATGCGAGACGCATTCGCTATCCTTTCTCCGCAGGACAGAGTCGAAGTGGTTCACTGTCTGTTCGTCGAGAGTCCTGACTTGTCTCTCGCAGCCGAACTGTTACGACACCAATATGCTGCGAAGAATGCCGGTGGCGTTAACGCATCGGAAGGGCTCTATCTCACCGATTCTGAATTGAAGTGCGCAGCCGACGGCCAGTTGAACTTGTACAATGAGCTGACAACGCAGCTATTTGCCGAATTGTCGTCGCCTTATAATGTCCTATTCGCTTGGCGACAGATTGACGATTTAGAGGAACAACCAACTACTTTCTTGAACAAGGCGATGAAGACCGATCAAGGCCTCATAGAGACGCTTTTGGCCTTGAAAGCAGTCACAAGCACGCAACACAATGGCGTTCCCCATTTGCCGGAAGGAAATCTGCGCCCGTTCGTCGATACGGTTGCTATCAGAAATCGCCTTGAAAAACTCGCCAATTCCGGAGATGTATATGCTTCTCAGGCATCCGATCTTCTAGCCGTTTGGTGGCAACCACGAGAATCGACGGAACCCTCGGCCGCAGAGACTCACGAAGAACCAGGGGCGGCTAAGCAACTCGTGCATCTGTCAAAGACAACACCCGAGAGACGCTTGAGCAATTGAGCGTATCTGTGCAGGCGTAGTGCCGAGGTAGGCAGGGCGCGCGAGCACGGCGTCGTCTGCTGGGAGCTAAACATTATGACGGTGATATTTCAGACGGTGACCGGTTCGCCGGTGCTTGCAGGAGACATGCTTCTGTCGATCGAGGGTCCAACAGGCCGGACAAATTTGCGTTTGCCTTCCCATCCATCGGGCGTTTCCATACCAACGGCTTGGCCTGCTCGGTACATTCCAATCCGAATGCGCCGCAAGATATTTGTGTTAAATGATCGTCTGGCGGTCGGGGTTGCAGGGTCCCTTCGGCACATATGTGCCTTCCTGGATGATCTTGCAAGTGAGTTCGGAGACTCAGACGAATTCGAGTATTTGGAATTGACTGACTTTTTGTGTCGGTATGGCCGTAGCGTAGAAGGATCGGCAACGCGTGAATCAATCGGTTGTCTCATTCTTGCGAACGCGACCGACCGGCAGGGATCGTTGATTTTCGGATCGTCTGCACACCTGGAAAAGGACAGTCGGATGTTTGGCAAGGTGTTGGCTATCGGAACGGGCGCGGCGAGCATAATCGAACAGGTAGGCAAGCTAGACCGAGACTACGAGTACGGACTCTCTCAGCCACTGAACGATGCGTCGGCGTTTCCGGAGTTTCGCACGTTGGCAGCCAATCTCACGCTGTTGGCGAATGTGTATTGGGCAGAGTTTGGCTCACCGAACCAGGTATTCGATGCGTGGGGCGGTGCCTACGATCTGATCTATCAAGATTCGGCCAAGGTGTTTCGCCACCTCGATGACTACACGATCTTCCTTCGAGTGTTCGACGCTGAGCGCGAAGATGAGGGATTGCAGTTGATGAATGTGTTGAAGTACGAGCGACGCTCAAATGTGTCTATCGTCGCCATGCTTGTCAATGGGAAGCTCGATTTCTTCGGCGCCATGGACATCACGGCACCCGACCGGCCGCGGCAGTTCGAAGTCGGTGGCGACGGATTCACAATGAACTCGAAGACCCACATATCGATCATCATGGTGGGGAAACGAGACAAGTACTTCGCTCCGCTAATTCAAATTGACGGATTGAATCCGACAGAAGAGCGGAAGCAGACAGTGTTCACCTGGTTCGACGACGATGGACGGCTATTTGTTGCATTCCATGCGGACCATGATCGATGGCTCAAAGACGAGGCGGCGAGCTTGTACCGAAGGAACGAGCGGCTTTTCGATTGAGTGCAGGTCGGGCTATGGGTAGCGGCGATCGAGATGTCGCCCGGATGCGGGAGTACCGCGCGCTTCGCGCTGCCGGCTTCATGATGCGAGGCGCTCGCGTCTGAGGCGAACGGCAACAACCGAACGGGCGTGATACGACGTGCGAGGGCAACTCGTCGTCAGAGAACGGATGATCGCTCGCGTTCTCGCCTGTCGTCTGGAGTAAAATCGCCCGGTCGATTGCTCCGCCCAAAGCGACCGAAAATGTCTGATGACGCACCTAACAAGGTAAAGCCGTATCTTGACGACATCGCCGACCGGCTGTGGTCGAACAGCGCTGCCGTGATGGTAGGAGCGGGATTCAGCCGAAATGCGATGCCGATGGGCTCGACCTCCGAATCCTTCCCGAACTGGCAGGAACTTGGCGACATTTTTTATCGCAAGCTCCACGGCCGCTCCCCAAGCGAGGATGCCAGGTATCTGAGCCTCCTCAAGCTGGCCGAGCAGGTCCAGGCGGCGTTTGGGCGTCCCGCGTTGAATGACCTGCTACGGCACGCCATTCCGAATCTGGAGTACGAACCATCGCCGCTCCATAGACAACTGCTGAACTTGCCTTGGAGAGACGTGTTCACGACGAACTACGACACGCTGCTTGAACGGGCTCGTACATCCGTGACGCTCAAACACTACGACGTCGTGAATACCGATGAGGACCTGCTTTACGCAAACCAACCGAGGATCGTGAAGCTGCATGGCAGTTTTCCATCGCCTCCTTTCGTCATTACCCAGGAAGACTACCGCCGATATCCCAGCGACCACGCGCCGTTCGTCAACACCATGCGACAGTCGCTGCTCGAGAACACACTGTGCCTGATCGGTTTTTCGGGCGACGACCCGAATTTCCTGCAGTGGATCGGGTGGATACGCGACTACTTCGGTCCGGAGACCGTCCCGATAATCTATTTGATTGGAGTTTTTGACTCACTGACCGAAGCAGACAGAAAGTTGCTTGATCGCCGCGGCATCGTCGTCGTCGACCTGTCGGGGTTTAGCATGGACCATGGAGAAGCGGCAGGTGCGTTTCTTGATTTCCTCAAGGGGCGCGCTACACGTGCCACCGCTTGGCCGACCGTTTCAACTGATGCCCAATCCTGGGCTATGGACGCAATGCCGAAGAATTATTCTGGTATTGCGGCGGAATGGCGACGCCAGAGAGGCGAGTACCCGGGCTGGGTGGTGATGCCGGAAGATCGGCGACGGTTCCTGTGGCTGTATACAGAAAGTTGGCTATGGCATCTGTCTGAAATTTCCCCGACCGACCGGTCCGGGCTACGGACGCCTTCGGACCTGGACTTGGCATTCGAACTTGCGTGGCGTCTGGAACGGTGTCAGTTCCCCCTGACCGAAGGGCTGGCTGAATTCCTCGAAGAGGTCGCAGCGAAGTACAGTGACACGACGCTTCAATTGCCGGAGAAAAGCGGTTGGACCATGAAATCGCAATTCGAGGCCGTTTCCGATATCCGACTATGGCTGCTGCGGCACTATCGCGAAGAAGGGTTGGTTGAACCATGGGAAGATGTCAGACGGACTATCGACAGCGACTTCGAAAGGCTGCTGCCGGAGCAGAGGGCCAAGTTTCGCTTGGAGGAAGCGCTTCAGGCGCTCTTCTGCTTCAATCCGGCTGATGCGAAACAGTTGCTGGTCAATTGGACGAGCACCGACGATCTGCCCTTCTTGGCGGCCAAGCGTGCGGCATTGTTAGCAGAGTTGGGAGAAGTGGCGGTCGCGCACACGATCTTGGAATCTAGCCTGTCGGCCATCCGTCAGCAAATTGGCCTGAACCCGGTCATTGAGGACTTCACGCTCGTCTCGCAGGAGTCGGTCGTCATGTACTTGCTCTGGGCTGTCGAGACTGGCAAGTCCGTACGCGAGCGCGAGTCGGAGCATGGCAGTCTTCTGGATGAATTGTCAGAGCGGTGGAATGAACTGTCGCGCTACAAGTGCGACCCGCGACGCGATATTGCAATGGCGTCCGCGGTTCTTCGGCATCGCTCCGAAGGCCGGGGGCGGGAAAGCAAGACCCACAGCTTCGACCTCGGAATGATCTCCAGGACGATTCATTTCAAGTTCCCCGAGGAGGCAGTTTCTGCATACGCACTGCTCCGGACATACGAAGACATCGGAATGCCGTACCGCATGGAGCATACAACCTTCCTCCAAACGCCGATCGAGTCCACGGTACTTCCAGTGCGAAGGTTTTCGCCGCATTGGGCTTTGGCGAGTATTGTGCGTGCTGGCGACGCGAAGGCGACCGACGGGCTCTTCGACCGAGAGTACCTCGCGGACCTCAAGAGGGACGAAGTCGACAGCTTGTTGGAAACCTACCTGCCTGCGTTCGAGCGCACAATCACCATGGTCAACAAGCCAGACTGGAAAGAGGCCAAGACCTTCGAATTGCTCGCCCAAACCCTCTCCGAGGTGATCTCGAGACTATGCTACAAGTGCTCTCCGAAATACCGAGAACGTCTGGTAGCCTCGCTTCGCGCGATCTACGGGTCCAAACGAAAAAGGCTTTTCCGGAAAGTCCTTCGCTTCGCAGACCGTGTCTTTGACAGCATGTCGGTCGAAGAACGTGCTCGAGTTGTGCCTTTGCTTATCGATTTCCCGATGCCGGACGATTTGGACGAAATCGCGAAGAAGGAATTCGCCAATCCAGTGTTGCTGGTCGGCCGACGCGCCTCGGTGCGCGGAGACGCGCTCCCCGTATCGCCTGAGAAGATCGACGAATTGCTCGATCAGCTCGTGATAAACATACATGACCGAGATTGGACGGCGACGACGCTTGTCTGGCTCCATGATCGCGGCAAGCTCAGCCAACGGCAGTCCAAGCGCCTTGGCGAGGCGCTGTGGGTTGGCGTCGAGTCTCCAAGCGTGCCGGTCGTGACCGGGTTCTACAGCTTCGTGTGCATGAAGTTGCCGCGTCCGAAGGGGGTCGACCCGGAACCGCGGGTGAAGCAGCGGCTGCGCACGATGATCAACGAACACATGGGAAGCAGCCGCCTTGATGAGCTGCTGGATGAGCTGCGCAGTTCTGCCAGCACAGTTGAGTGGAATCGGGCGGATGCCTCTGAGATGGTTACGACACTCTATCGTTGGTGGATGGGGAACAAGCACTGGCTGCTTCATGATAGGCCGATGCCATTCGGGCCGCCGGCAGACAATACAAAACGTACGGCCAGCAAGGCCGTTCAAGCGCTCTCGGCGGTTTTTTCGCGCCTCGCAGCCGGGGAAAACGACGAGGCGTTCGAATCCTTGCACGAGTTTCTCGCAGAGCTAAGGACCCACGATATCCCGACGAAGATGTTGGAGGTGGCGGCGCTGCCGCACTTGGTAGAGGATCCGCAACGGGTGCTTGGGCAAGTAGTGGACGCAGTGCTACACAAAGATCATGGCGTTGTCGCCGATGCGTTAATGGCGGCTAGGGTCCTTGCGCAGGCATCGGTCGAGGATGAATCGCGCGACAGCGCGCCACTGGCTACCTTGCTTGTCCAGGGCATCCAATGGCGGAACCGCGTGGCGCTTGAGAACAGGCTGCGCGTCGTAGCGGACATTGTAGAAAATCAGCCCTGGTTTTTCTCGACGGAGGACTTCGCTGGACTACTCGCTGGTCTCGGGCACATTGCGCAGGAGACTTCAAATGGCGTCAAGGGTAATGACAAGGATGGAGTAATTTCCATCCGTGCTTCCGCGGCGTCCTTGGCGTACGCGCTGTTCGAGTACTATGCAGCGTCGGAATCAGCCCAGCCGGAAACCATCCGATTTTGGCGGGAATTGTGCCGTAATCCAGACGAATTCTCGGAGGTCAGGAACGCTTGGTTGCTCGCAGAAGGCTGAACGCTGGGCGTGCACTGCACTGTTCGGGAAGTTCCAGATGAACAAGTCTAAGCCGAACTCGAACGCACTCCATTGGGCAAATCCTACTGTCAATTGGCGTCAAAATTGGGCCCGGCGCGGGCCGTATTCAACGCGGGCGATTGTCGCTGAGAGGTGCGTGCTGTGTCTGGCAGTGGTATTCGTTCCGTCATAGGAGGATGGCGACGCAGTGCCAGTGGAAAATTGGCTTCAGGCCTTGCCCTCGCAAGGGCCAAGTTCCAGTTCATCCCCCGGCGCCAGAACGGTTACCACGGCGTAAGCGTTCCGTCCCCGGGGGATACGCGACGTGGCAATGGTGCACGACCGCCACGATCATTCGGCGTCCAGCATGGGTCGGCAGAGGGCGTCAAGCGTCGTTGGACCGGCGTCATCGTTGTAGACCCGGATGTCGACGAACTCGACGCGCTTGGCACCGGCATTGATATGGAAGGGATTGTCCCCAAGGCGTCCCGCATCGATGATGTGGTGAGCAAGTTCCTTGAGCTGGTCTTGATTCTCGGGCATCCGACAGTCTCCGTGGTGCGTTTTCATGGCAATAGTCCGTATGGATATGGGGACGAGGCCGCTGTTACGCAAGTTGTGGCCGCAGGAAGAACTTCCAGGTGGCAACCGGGCCGTGGTTTGCGTAGCTGTAAGCGTTCGGGGACCGGGTGATGAAATCAGCTTTATCGCAAATTGCGCAAGGAATTCGTGGAATTTCGCAAGTATCGGCGCTGCGATCCCCCGGGGAACGAACGCTTACCCACGGCCGACGCGGGTCTGGTGAAATTCGTCATTTGATTCTTCTAATGTCGCCAGTTGCCTCTGCAAGTCCGTTGTAACACAAGATGTAACAACTCGGTATGAAAGTAATAAAAAGTATATAAAACAAAAGGTTAAGAAACAAAAGTGGTGGAGGCGGCGTCAGCGTCCCGCTAGGCCACGTGGTGGTGTATTGCGGTTTGGCAAGTGTTGGTTGCGCGAATGGTACTCGGCACCGTTGACAGCCTACGGCGCATCCTGCGGAGGTTCAGAGAAAGTTTGGCATGATCGTCGCGACCCGTAGATGGCGGCGGTGTCGAGGGTATCATGATGGCGTTGTTCGATTGCATTACGGCAGCATTCGCAGAGGAAATGCCAAGCGCAGGAAAGGACAATGGGACTTAGGAGCGGGAAGTAGGCTATTGCCAGATGAGTACGATGTGGTGGGAGGGAAACAGGATTCTGCAGTCGGTCCTCATATCGGAAGGGTGTAAGTGAATCGAGAGGTCCGAAAACACAGTTCGGATGTATATCAACTGAGGTTGTGTGATGTGGTTGGATAGGTTGGAGCCGTCAGCCATGGTTGGTGTTCCAAGTGTGCTGATCGGTATCATTACTGCGTTCTTCTTATTTCGGCGTCTTTGTAAATGGTGGCGTCCGATGCGGCTATCGCCGGCCACTCGTCATGTCTTTGATGGGTCGGGTCCAGATCAGGTCTTGGCGACGATTACAAATGTCAGCGACGAAGATCAGGTTCTGATTAGGTGCAGGGTAAGGAGTGCACACCCAATTCGCGCGTCTTTGTTGAAGCACATCCGACGCCCTCTTACGCCACCACGGCTTTACCCCACGATTTGGTTTGGAGCGATTTGCCTGGATCTCATGGGAAAGGAGCCAATTCGTCTTGCTCCAAAGGAACAGCGCAGACTGTCGTATTCGCTATCGGGCCACCCCTTATGTCAGTTCGTGACACCGGAAATGCTGATTGAGGCACAGACGTCTGAAGGTCGTATATTCCGCAGTCGGCGAATCGGTGTACCCAAATGGTGGCGCACTGGCTGATTCATCCACGGTGATGTGTGTCGCGGATGGAGTCGGCCCGACTGATAGGGGCGATCCAGGAACAAAAGAGAAGCAAGATAGCTGAGCCCATGGTGAGCCGTGAGTATAGTGCGGCGCCGTGCAGAGAAACGAGGAGCAACGATGGCATTGAAGAGTGGAAAGAAGCCTAGCGCATTGATCTTGAGCGTAACTTTTTCCGGTAGCGGGCCAGTGCGTCTTGGAGCAACGGATACTGTCGTATTGGTGGGACCAAACAACAGCGGAAAGTCGATGTCGCTCCGCGAGATTGAGGCTATTGCATCCCGAGGCCGTGAAGAACGCACAATGGCCATTACGGATATGGAATTGGAGAAGACGGGGACCGCTGAGGATTTGCGTCGGTTCTTGGAAGACGAAGCAGATTTCTCAGATGCGGTCTATCGCTATAAGGATTGGAATCTCCACACAAGCTCGGTCGGCGGTTGGGAAAATGATTACCTAAATGCCGGTCTGGGGGGGGATTTATTAAGAGCGTGCCGGCAAAGGGGCGACTAGCTATTTGCGAGGTGCAGAACAGCATTGCGCCTGGCGACCAGAAGTCGAAGCCTCAGCATGTCCTTTATGACGACTCCGGGCAAATGGCCAAAGTGAGCGAGCTATTCAGACGGGCTTTCGGAAAGGACATCATGTTTGATTTTCGAGGGGGCTCGAAATTGCCGATACATGTTGGTGAACTTCCTAGGTGGGATGGAGAATTTGACCGTGTCGGGGACAAGTACGTGGAGGCGGTGCGGGCATGGCCCCGTTTGGATGAACAGGGAGACGGGATGAAGAGCTACGCGGGTATGCTGTTCGAGACGATAGCGGCTGCCCGCGATATAGTGTTGGTTGACGAGCCGGAGGCGTTCCTGCATCCACCTCAAATGCGACAACTAGGCAAGACGCTTGCCGAGGAGGTGCCGGGGCAATTGGTGGTTGCAACGCACAGTTCGGATGTTCTGCGTGGCTTTCTTGAAGGTACCAAAGGAAATCTCCGAATTCTCAGAATGCAAAGGGAGGGGAACCGCAACATGGTCTGCGAAGCGCAGCCAGACGTGCTGAAAAAGCTCTGGGAAGACCCGCAGCTTAGGTACTCAAACGCGCTGGAGGGAGTTTTCCATGAGCAGACGATAGTGTGTGAAGATGACAGCGACTGCAGATTAGTAAACGCGATCGCGGATCACCTTGAGGTGGAGCGTAGCGAACCGTGGGCGGATACCGCTTTCGTACCTACTGGTGGAAAACACCGTATCCCTATTGTGGGAGGAGCGCTTCGACAAGTAGGTGTTCCAGTCAAGGCTATCTTCGACATCGACTTCCTGGCCGAGGAGAGTCTAGTGGAGCGTACCGTGCGAGCGTTCGGCGGCAACTGGAAAGAGCTAAGGCAAGCTTGGGCGAGGGTGGACGCGGCAGTTCGATCTGGAGTTACGGCGATGAATATTGAGGAGATAAAGGAGGGGATTGTTGAATTGCTAGAAGCGTCGGAGGAATCGGTTCTGCCAAGAAAAGACGTCATCGACCTGATGAAGCAGGACAAGCCGTGGCGTGTCGTGAAGCGTTTTGGGGTCGACGGGATTCCGCGAGGAGATGCGCAGGCGGATTATAGAAGTATCAGGGATGAGCTCGAAGCGATTGGCATTTACTTGGTTCCAGTGGGGGAGATCGAGAACTTCTGTCGGGAGCTCGGTCTGCACGGGCTCAGATTCGTCGCGAAACTCCTTGCGGAGAAGGCGCTAGGTGACCCAGACTTAGCGGAGCTGAGGAGCTTTGTCGAGCGAGTTTATTTGGGCCAATCCAGTGAGTTGTAGTTAGGACAAAAAGCGGGTCGGCTCGAAGGTCTATTGGATGTAAGCAACTATTTCAAAGCTGGAAAAAGGAGTGGGTAAGACGATTGTGCGGCCAAGGCATCGTCGAGGAGCTGCTCGGGCGCGACGTCGGAAGCCGCGCCAATCGGGAGGCGAACAAGTACCGTCCATCCCCCGTGAACGGAACTGTTATCTGAATACGAGCGAGCTATGCGGCTTGAGGGGCTGACGGTATCGTGCTGTCTAGACTGGTGTCTCAAAGTCTTTTGGCACTTAATCCGAACGTAGGACGGAGTGACATGCTGGCCGGCCTCAATGAGGGCAATTGACCCAGACGGTACCGTGCTGTCTCAGTTAGTGTCTCTCAGTATGTTGAAACGTGAGTGGTAACGATGCGGAGCTAGTGCCTATCCGATTTCACCGGCTGCCAGATTCGTTTATTAGGTGTGTGCGTTACTCCCGCACAATCCCGCGCGAGTTTGCGCAACACTCGGTGTTTTCGCGCTTCGGAAGCTCGATCGGGCTGTCCCATGGGAACGCTGGCTGGCTGATAATCGACGATGGGCCGTCGCCGTGGCGATGTGTAGTGTCCATCGTAGGCGGAGGAGATTTTCGTGAACCGCATTGTTGAGGGGATTAACAGATGATGGATGTTTGGTGGATGGCAACAGCATGGTAGCGCCCAAGAATCCCTTGAGAGCGGATGAAACAGTCCAAAAAATGCTCATTTCGACGCCGAGTTGGTTGGTGGGCCAGTACGACTCAGAAAACATGGCCATCACGCATGCGTGGCCCAACATGTACAATCGAAGGGCGAATGTTGGATCAGTCGAAAGCCCGATATCCAAGTGTGGATTCGTCCTGGCATTTCGAACTCCGCCGCCGGAGAAGAAAGCGGGCGTTGTGATTCCTGATTATTCGCCAACCGGGGAACGAATGTGCGCATACATGTCGATGCTGTTCGGGAAGAAGTTCGATTGTCACGGAATGCTGGAAGGGAGTGGGTTTTATCAGATTCCAAACTTTTCTCAACTGGGATCCATTCATAATTCTGGCTTGCCGATCAATTCGCATTCCGAACGAAAGTGTTTTCCGATACCACTTGAATTGAATAGGCTGTCGAGAATCCAGAAAGCAATAGACCGCGAAAGCGATGAACCGGCAATCATGAAGAAACTGGACGCGGTTTGCCGGCACTATATGCAATCGTTGCAAAACGCGGAGGACAATATTGAAGTGGCCTATCTGAACCTGATAACCGCGGGCGAAATACTCTCAAGCTGTTTCGAGTATTCCCGAAGGGAGATCCTCGATGAACAGACACTCGACGATCTGCAGGTAATCGCCGATACGGCAAGGGACGGAGCAAGAATAGAAAAGCGCCTTTCAGGGCAGTTGATTCGGGTCAAGAGGAAATTTGTAATGACGTTGTGCCGCCTTTTGGATGAAGAGTTCTTCTCATCGTCCGAGTGCAATACGGCAGCCGGGCGTTTTTCGCCACAGGATATACGTAAGCGCGTTGGTGCAGCATACGATTTGCGCAGCACATACGTTCACACCGGTGTTCGCTTCGGGGATTGGGTTGGTCCGAGCGTCCGTAATGACGACGTGCAGATTGGCCGGCCAGTGGAGGACAACAAGAAACTTGGCCGAATACTTGCAAGGGCACCCAGATTTGCAGGACTGGAAAGGCTCATTCGATATTGTTGCTTGAGGTATTTTGAGGCAAGCGGGCTGTTGGTGGAATCCCATACCTGAGCTGCTTGCTGACGTGGTTTCCTTGGCTTGCCTTCCGGAAGCCGGTCCGCATGGATCGCGAGCCTCTGACTTCAGTCGCGCCGATCGGGCCTGAGTTTTAAGGCGTACAGTTCAAGTTCGGATCGATGAGGGCGACTGTGTTTGTAGTCCAGCCGCCAAGCTGAGAGGTCCCTCTCAGGATTTGGCAGTGCATTGGAGCTGTGCAGGCGTGCGTGTAAGGATTTTGTGTGTCTAAGCCTCTTCATGAACCAGTCGAAAGGAAAAGGGTTGCGGAGGCGTGTTATCCGATCGCAATGCGCGAGCTGGAGAAGCGCGAGGAGCGGGGCGAGCATCCAGGGAAATGTGGGGCAGGTGCGGTGCGGGGTTTGGCTAGACTGGGTCATGGGCCGCGAACGGTTCTTGAGTGCGGCCGAGGGACGAAGGGAGGCGACGGGTAAGGAAATCGGACATCGTGTAGAGGATCGCGGCTGAGACGTTTGTGACGCGGCTTGCGGCGGAGACCGGGGTAAACATCTTGTTGGAGGAAATCGGCGCGGCGCTGGCAGGTGGGGAGAAGGTGGTGATCGCGCGGTTCGGGTCGTTCGCGATGACAAGCCGGGCGGCTCGCGTGGGAAGAAACCCGCGCACCGGGGAAGCGATTGAGATTCCGGCGTCAAATTCGGTTTCATTCAACGTGTCCAAAGCTCTGAAGGACGCGATCCGTTGATCGAAGACACGGCAAAAGAGCGACATCGACGGAGCGGCTGAAAATGGAAATGCTGACAAGCGGAAGAAAAGTAATGTCGATCAAGGTTCAAAAGGCCAACGAGTTTCTGCAGAACCCGGATTGACATCGCCGCCAACCTGAATGCCACCATCGAGTAGATGGACGATCCGAGCAAAGAATCTCGGAGACAACCGATGTGGCCGGCGGACCGACCGAGCAAATCGTATGGTGGAGGACGGCTGACGCGGGTCAAGGTCCCATTGCGCCTCGATGGGCTGGATGTCGATAACGGCAGGCTCTTGGGGTTCGGTCGCGAACGGTCGAGGGGTATGCGCACTTCGATGTCCGCGACGGCGAAGAACCACCCCGTGGGTATCGTTGTTTCCGGCGTGTAGCACTGATCGGTGGGCACCGAATTGGGTCCGGCGCGGGCCGGATTCAACGAGGGCGATTGTCTCTGAAAGGCGCGTGCTGTGTCTGGCAGTGTTTCAAAGTATGTTGGAACGTGCGTGGTAACGCCGCGCATAATTTGTAATAACGTTTTTATTATCAATAGGTTATATAAAGTCAGTGGCGGAGAGGGGATTCGAACCCTAGACCAAGGGCTGGCCGACTCTGGTAGGATGCGAGCGTGTCCAGCAGTGAGCAACCGCTCCCGTCTTGTCTGCAGACAATAGGATCCAATTGATGCTCCAGTCGCGCAATTGCATTGGTGAAGAATTGCTTCTCGTGGCTGTCTAGGGGTGCAGCTTCCGACGACAGATTGATTCAGATCGTTACGAGTTGGAATCGCCCCGCAATCGGGTCCGGCACCGTAGTCTATCGCCTGAAAGTGTGCTGCAGCACACTTTCAGGCACGATTGAGAATGCATGAAATGTTCGTAAGATATTGTTTTTATTGATCATGGTGAGAGGATTTGAACCACCGGCCACTGCCTTCCCGATATTCTCCCTCCTCGCGCCTTGCCGGGCGGGCGTCTCGCCGGTCTCGGTGCTTCGCGGGACTCTTGCCACGGGCTGCTAGTCGGCGCGTTTCGCGGCGCCCAATAAC
>MKWU01001833.1_pt1 | contig 34861 bp, 48 predicted proteins | sample 809101 | NCBI WGS metagenome assembly MKWU01 (sample SAMN05860141, study PRJNA318959) | sponge metagenome | host: Aplysina aerophoba | place: Slovenia: Piran, Adriatic Sea, Gulf of Piran | collected 2013-05-07
GGTCTCCAGCTGCAATTTCGCTTCGGCTTTCTCTTTGTCGCTGGTGAACAGGTCGTCCACCAGATCAAAGCCCTTATCAATAAGGGTGCCTAGAATCGGTGCGGTAAAAAGTGCCATTACGGCCACACCCAGATGATGGTGACGATGCCGGCGATCACGCCCAAGAGTGAAATTCCAGCCCAGACCAGAAGCCCGGTCGGATCACCATGTTGCCAGCCCATGATCCGGCTGTTGGCCAGCCAGTCCACCAGTACATAGCCGAGCACTGCGAACAGGGCGAACACGGCCGGGCCGGACAGGATCGCGTAGACGTACTTCAAAACAACCCCCACGCGCCCCATACGAGCAGCCCGTAAGCAATAAAGCCACTCGAAAACTTGGCAGCATCAGAATGGCTGGATTGTTCGGTGAGGCCCAGGACGAAAAGGGCCAGCCCAATATGCCACAGGACAACGCCTGTCCACCAGAGAATTTGAAGCGTCAGCAGTTCCATTATGTTGCGGCATCCTTGATTTTCAGTACAAAATTCTCACGGCGCATCAGTGCAGAAAACTCACGCATGGCGGCCGCACTTTGCTCCACCTTGAAATGCCTGTCAGTGTGCCACTTGCCTAGCAGGACGCAACCCTTCGTGTCCCTCACCCAGTTTCCAAGATGAATCAGGATATGGGTGCGCGGCTCGGTTTCGTCATTGTCGAAATGCCAGCACCAGCCCTTGCTCGGGGATTCTGCCCAATGCAAATTGTACTCGCCCGCAGGGATACAGGACTCATTCAGTCGGTTGTCCTTCCAAGGTTGCTCCAGAGTGGCGAACTCCATATCCCTGCATCTTGGAAACGGCAGAATCAATTCGCCCGGAGTCCCTCTTTGGTCAGGGTATTCCGGCATCCTCTGCAAGATTACTACGCTCATTTCGATGTTTGCCCTCGAAGGAAGTTCAAATCTCTCTCGCATTGTACTATTCTCGGCCAGACCTCACTGCTCATTTTATGCGCGTCCTGGGTGTTCTCCGAAACCTGCATTTGCAAAGACCCGTAGCCCACGGCCCCGCTAATCGCCGCCAGCCCAAGTCCGATCATCCAGGCTTCAATCTTCACCAGGGCAATCCCCAGGCCCTCAAGGCGGCCTGCACCGCCGTGTCAATCCCGAAGAGCTCGGCGAAGATCAATATGCCGACCATCCAGATAATAATCTTTATCGAAGATTCCAGCGTGTTGAATCGACTCTCACTGTCGGCATGGGCCTTCACACAGCCGATCTCGTGCTGTCCTAGCGAGCTCTCCACTTTGTCAATCGCCCGGTGAAGCGAACCAATATCGTCCCTCAAACGATGAATCTCTGTTTGAGTCTCCGTGTCCATTCAGCCCTCCTGAGCTCGCTGGTGCGCCTCGGTGCGCTCTTTCGTGGTGATGTCAGGCATTCCTGCATGACGGCGTAAGGGGCGCACCCACGGCATCCTACGGCGGATTGTGCGCCGTCCTGTGTAGGTTCTCGTTGCGTCCACGATCTTGTCCATCCGGGTCGGAGGGGGCGGGGGCGGTTCGCCGCCTTCCAGCCTCCAAAGTACGTCCGCGATGCGGTCCCATGTGATTCCAAGATGCGTCAGTTCCTCCGCCTCGGCTGCCGACATGGGCGGATTCAGCGGTGAAACAGGCGGGCGGGATGCGTGGCCTCTCTTCGTCTCGACGACGCCGAGTGCGGCCAGCACACGCCGAAAGCGGTTCACGTATTCCTCGCCCTTGTCCGTGCAGGTGCAGTAGTACCGAACACGGCTCACGAGATAGGGGAACTCGCCCGGTGTCGCTTCGACTACCGGACTGTAATAGTGCTCCGGCCCGGCCATGTCGTCATAGTACGCTTCCACCCGTGCAGGCCCGTCTCCGTAGAGCTGCGCCTCTCTTGTGTCGTTCGGCTGATAATCGCCGTGATAATACCAATTTCCGCCGGGTGCCTTTTCGGACACCCAGAATCCGGCGGGCTTGAGCTGGTCGAACGTCTCCGGCGGCTCCCAAAGCAGTGTGCGTCCGATTCTCCAGACCTTCGCCGGCGGACGGCGCAGTGCCTTGATACGCGCTCGCTCGGCTTCCTTGTCCAGCCCTTTCCGGCGGGATTCCTCCTGCATCCGGGCTTCCTGGTCTGCCATGAACTTCGCCCGCCATGCTTTCAGGCGGGCGATCTGGCGCTTCATCGCTTCGGTCATTTTCAGTCCCTCAGCACGTCGATCTTCTGGTAGTTGACGTTGTCGAAGATGGCCGTCCACCGGAGCGGCTGCATATCCCGCTCCGGAGCCACGGCAACGATCTCGTTGTGACTCAGAGGATTGTCCACGAACTTGTCCGCCAAGTCCCGGTCCAGCGGGGCTTCGCCGCGAAGCACCATCATCAGTTCCTCAAGCGAGTTCCAGCTGTACAGCAGGGTTTCGTTATCGTAAATCTCGATCTGATGCTCGAACTTCGGCGTGACCTCTGCCGTGCGGCTGACTTTCGCCAGCGACCGCTCGGCAATGTACTTGCCGTGGAACGGCCCGGTGATGTGGATATTTCGCTTCACCGTGTCGGTGTGCGTATCGGAGCTGCCCCAGTCCCGGCCGTACTTCGCGCTGATCTCCGCGCTGAATTTCGCGCCGCCGTAGAATCCGCCTGCGGTTCCGGCCGCGTATCCAAACTCCGCTTCCACAGCGACCTTCGCGCCCACTTCCATGCTCTCCTTGAGGCTGGTGGTGCGGCTGAACGTATGCTCCACCACTTCATCGTAGGTTGCGCCCGAGGCCACGTTGATTCGGGATTCGGCGCGTTCACCTACATCTTCGGAGATTACGACAGTCGGGCCGAACTTGGCTTCGTCCGTCGCCGTCATCTGGAGATTCTTGAGCAGGATGCGGCCGGTCTTGTGGTGCGGTCGCTTGTACTCGATGGTGGTGTCGTCGATCAGGTAGCCGCCGAGCCAGTCGGTCAGCGAAAAGGCCCACCACGGGCTTGACGAATTGTGGACGTGATCGGTGCGTTGCAGTGCGAAGGTGCAGGCAATCGCCGTTCTCCGCATCAGTGTGTTCGCAAGATTCATGGTGTTTTCTCCTGTGTTTGTTGTAAAAGTTTTGCTGGTTCCATTATCCAACTAATGCGTAGCAGTTACCTACAGAAGACACTGAAATATCAGCGTCCCTATGGTCTCTATAAGGTCTAACAAGCAAAGTCGAGCCAGATAACCAAAGTTGCGCCCCAACCCCATAAATATTTTGAGCGCTTTCCTTCCTAACAAAAGTAACAGGCCATTTATCTCCACTAGAAGTTATTTCCGCAAAAGGAGCAGCCAATATTTTTTTAGTTATGTCGCGCCCGCCTGTTCCAGAGCCGCTTACGTTAAGAACAATATCCACTTTCCTGGTATTGCTGGGAATTGTGAATTGGTAATTCCCGTCTCGATTTTGTCCAAGCGCAGCTAGCGCCACATACGAAACTCCTCCGCTTGCTGCATCTCCGGGATCGCCTTTGGGGCCTGCCGGGCCTGCCGGGCCTTGAGCACCAGCATCACCCGGATCGCCTTGCGGTCCTGCCGGGCCTTGAGCACCTGCCGGGCCTGCCGGGCCTTCCGGGCCTTGCTCGCCTTGCGGAGCCGCATCGGAGGGCATCCAACCGGTAATCGCATGGGCGCGGCCGGCCTTGATCTGGCACTTGATATAGCCCGCCTGTGCATCCGACGACCGCGTGATGTTCCCCGCCTGCGTGGCAGTGATTGGAATGGCGAGGATGGTTCCTACACGATCCAGTGCCGCCAACCCCTCGGACGGGTTCACATTGTTGATCGTCTGCCCGCCAATGGTGACAGTCGCATTGATGCTGGTACTTACGGCCTCCAGCGGACGATATGCGAATAACAGGGTGCGGGCTTCATTGTTCCTCACCCACTTGGATAGCGGCCTGAATGCGGCCGTGCGGGCAATCGTATCGTCGATCCGCGTCCCCAGTGCAGTATCCGCATTTTCCCGTGCCGTTTCCTCTGCCGTCAGATTGGCCGTGGTTGCGTATCCGCCCAATACGCGAGCCAAGACCCTGCGAATCCCGTACACCGTGGCGGATCGGGTGTTGTTGAAACTGGAATTAGCGTCATAGTCCGCATCTCTTGCCAGTGCGACAATTCCGGCGGTGGAACCAGTGGCCAATTTGAGAATGCGATCCAGGAATCGAGCAACCTTCCGAACCGATAGATAGCCCGTATCATCCAGCGCGTTTCTCGCCGCCTGATTGATTCCAGCCAAGTCCGTCTGATTCGACTGATTCCTGACCGCATCGACCTGTATGTTCGTGGCCTTCGCAATAGAGGTTCCAGTACCCGTGCCAACCTCACTCTTGGTAGCCGGATATTCGCCCCGGTCTCCGAAAGGTGAAACATACTTGTTCGAGAAGCCCACTCTCCCGTTGCTGTTCATGAACTCAAGAATCCAGTCCGCCGCCTGTCCTGCGCCGGTGCTTCCGATATTCCTTGCTTCCTCTGCCGTGATCTCGAAGCGTATCCGCCGGTCTCCCCCTGTCAAAGTCCAGTTTTCGGTATGCACCAGGACTCCATTGACCGTCAACCGGATCTGGCTGATTTCAGGACTGGTATTCAGCAAGACATCGTTCAGGTCGCTCAACACCAGCGTATGCGTCCCGATCAAAGCGGCCGCATCGTCGAATGTCAGGGGATAAATCCGAATCTTGCAGAAGGTAATCTCGGTCAATACCGCATCCGGCATCTTGACCAGAGGGAACTTGTTGTTGGGTCTGTCCCTGCGGGCGGCCAGTTCCACCCGTTCATTGATCCGCGCATCAATCTCACTGTTCCCGACTCCCGACACGACCTCCAGGCTGTAGATAGCAGAGAATAGCTCCCCATCCGTAGAGTTCAAAAGCCTGACCACAATATCGACATTCGAGCCAACCGCCCTGCCATTCAGATAAGTTCGGATAGCCGTATTCACGGCCAGTTCAATGACCCGCTCCGTTCCTGTCGGGTCAAATGATCCGGTAATCCGCTCGGAACCGATTTGCAAAACCCACTGCGTAGCGGTGGGGAAAGCGTTCCTTCTGGTATGCAGTGAAACCCTGAATCTTCCCGGCAAATTCTGTTTGTCCACCATTCCGGGTGAAATGTAGGCAATCAGCTTGATCTCATTTGCCCTGATCTCGGCAATATCGTCCTGGTCGGCCAGCAACAGATGCTCGTAAAAGGGTTGCGGCATCGTCCCTGGGGTATAGCGAATGACCTCCTCCAGAGAGCGAGTGGAATCAAGGAAAAACAGGTCTCCGACTGCCCAAGAGATATGAGAGGCCGTATTTGCTTCGGTCTGGTCGGCGAAACTGCCTCGATACGGCTTGTTTCGCGTCTCTGCTATCAGGCTAAATTCAGTCTGCCGGAATACCTTCTCGCCGCCTGGATCATTCACCGGGTCTCGGTCCACCACGACATAAGGCTTGTGGTTGAGGATCTGGTATGCGTATTGCCCTTCGACATGGTTGTTTGCCGTCAGCGTGGAAATATCCAGTACGGCCCCAATGTAGTCCGCCGACGAATAATTGCGGCCGGATACAACCGGGTCTCTGCCATGCGAAGTTCCCGTTTTCGTCAGATACGCCTTTTCATCGGTAATGTCCAGCTTCCCTACAGTATCCTCCGAAGCCCCTGTATCATTCAGGACTCTCTGTTCCGTCTGTGCTGGAATATCAGGGAAAGTCCGTTGCTTGGTGACGAAAGCACCGCTTTCCCTCCGGTCAGCGGCAAGAATATCGCCGGACTGGAGTTCGCCGCCCTGATCAAGATCACCAAAATTTACGTCAGCCATAATTTTATTTTATCCCTCTATTCCTCATGCAGCGCGAGCAATCAGATTGTCCCCGCTACGGGTGGTGAGGCGATCTCCGCCTCGTGTCGTCAGGTATAGGACATCGGCAACCGGCGGCGCTTCTGCCGTCCCCATGACCAGCGTGGCATAGTTGAATCCGGAGACTCTGCCTGCCGCCGATATGGTCTTGGTGGCCGCATCGTAATTGATTCGATTGTCTCTGTCCCTGCCGTATCCGGTGAAGTCCTGCGCGAATGCCTCAGTGGGCAACATATGGGAGCTTTCAACACCACTCCCTCCAGTAACCCCCACAAACAGGAACAGGAAGTCCTCGTAATCGTCCGGCAGGACGAAACTGGTTGCGGTGCTGGCCAGATCCCACGCGAGAATCTCTCGTGATGGGGAACCTCCAGCCATTCCCGGAGCGCCTGCGTCTCCCTTCGGACCTGGCGGTCCTCCAGGGTCTCCCGGGTCTCCCTTTGCTCCCGGAACTCCTGGATCTCCCTTTGGGCCGATAGGACCTGGTGATCCGTCCGTGCCGTTACTTCCGTCCGCACCAGGAGCGCCTGCGTCTCCCTTGAGTCCCTGAATCCCTTGTGCGCCCGGATCTCCCTTTGCTCCCGGAGCGCCTGTGTCTCCTTGTACGCCCTGTGCGCCCTGAGGGCCCTGAGGGCCTTCTGGGCCTGGATTTCCCTTAGGACCTGGTGATCCGTCCGTGCCGTTACTTCCGTCCGCACCAGGAGCGCCCTGTGCGCCCTGAGGGCCTTCTGGGCCTGGATTTCCCGGAGATCCTTTATCCCCATCATCCCCATCGGAACCAGGAGCTCCAATATCGCCTTTCGGGCCTTGATTCCCTCTGGGGCCTGCGTCTCCCGTATCCCCTTTCAATCCCTGCGGACCTTGCGGGCCTGGCCCGCCTTGTGGGCCTGTGCCTCCATGACGTCCGCGTTCTCCCTGTGGGCCTGGATCGCCTTTCTGGCCTGTCTCTCCTTGAATGCCCTGAGTGCCTTCTGGGCCTTCCGCTCCTCCCTGGAGTTGGTATAGAGAAACATCGGCAGTAGTTTCAAGTCTGTTTCTGGCTCGCACCAGCAAAGTCCCACTGGCGGATCTTCCATATCCCAATCTTGGGGAACTTCCAAGAAACAGAACCTGCGTATCATCATTAGGGCCTGTTGTGGTCGCTACTCTTTGATTCAAGAGCTCCGATGCTCGAAAAAATAGAAAATCGTCCTGGGCGGTATCACTGAGCTGCCCGGTAATATCGGCAAAATTCTGTTTGATTGCCCAAACTTCTCCGTTCTCCCCAGATGGGAGCGGGATTCCAGTATCCCTGAACCAGAACTCCGTCCTGTCTTGTGTCGGTGCAGCCAGGTCATAAGTATCCCCGATTTGCTTCAAGCTCGCTGGGCCTGACCCTTCCACTCCTTTGGGACCTTGTGGGCCTTGTGGGCCCGCAGGCCCTGGGCCTCCCTCCGGCCCTATGTCTCCTTGCGGGCCTGCAGGCCCGGTATCTCCCGTGTCTCCCTGCGGGCCAATATCTCCCTTGACTCCCTGTTGGCCTCGCTCTCCCCTTTCCCCTCTGTCTCCCTTGCTTCCTTTCAATCCCTGAGGGCCTGTGTTTCCCGTGTCTCCTTTCGGGCCTTGAGCTCCGTCATGGCCAGAGGGCCCTCTGTCTCCGGGTATGCCCTGAGGGCCTGTGTTTCCGGTATCCCCTTTCGGGCCTGCTTCTCCCTGAATGCCTTGCGGGCCGGTATCGCCTTTCAATCCCTGAGGGCCTGTGTCTCCCGTGCCTCCTTTCGGGCCTTGGCCTCCAGTATCGCCTTTCGGGCCTTGCGGGCCGATATGCCCGCGTTCTCCCTGCGGGCCTTGGAGCCCAGCAGGGCCTTGATCGCCTTTCAGGCCTTGCGGGCCGACGTCTCCGGTATCCCCTTTCGAGCCTTGAACTCCGCGCACTCCGACAACGACAGCCAGATAGACCTCCAGCGTGGAATCGGACGGGAGCTCGTCCCCCTTTCCAAAAGGAGATAAAGTCGATCTGCCGCCATGGGTAACAGCATACGAAACATTCAATAATCCCGGTCCGAAGCTGAGACCCGCATGAGAAAAGGTAAGATTCTCACGTGCAGTAAAACTTGATCCGGCCCCAAGTCCCCAGGGAACGAACGAGGTGTCTTTCTCGACACCTGCCACCTTTGCAACCAGAAAGAACCCTATGACTTTATCGGAAGGGGGATTGTTTGGAACTCTCAGCCCTGCGTAAGTGGTTTGAAAATCACGACTAAACCCCGAAGGAATGCCGGTCTCCAATTCGAGGCTGAGCCCTCTATTATTTCTAGTATAAACCCCGCTATATGCCGCCGTGGGGAGAGTGAGAGTGCCGATTTTCTGGCCTCTGGCAGAGCTCGATCCGCCGCCTTCATCCTGAAGCTGGCCATAGGTGGCGTATTGATCGCGCTCGGTGGCCTCTGCGACTCCCGTATGCTTGTGACCATCCATTGGAAGGTCGGCAGTCGGGCTATTCTGCCCGTCACGAGTCAAACAGTTTTCCAGCCCTTCCTCGAGCTCGAAAGGAACTTTCGCTTTAGGGAAATTCCCTTCGCCGTCCCAAGCCATGAGACTGCCCCGGAATCAGGAAGTGGCTGGCGGAGCGTTCACAACCACCCCAGGCCCGTATTCATCCTCTTCGGTCGGAAGTATTCCGGCCATGCTGACCGTCCGCATCCCGGACTCCAGTGCGAACCTCTGGTCTCGCTGCATCTCGAACTCGGCCAACTCCGCCTGGAACGACAGGCCGCGGGAACGCTTGAATCGCCATTCCAGATCCAGTTCCATCAGGTCCTGGTCGAATATCGGCACCTGCGAATCCGCCGTAATGGAGGAATGGATGATCGGCGTCCCTTCCCCATCACTCGCCCAATTTCTCGAAACGTACTCGAAGGCGATGATTTGAGAACTGGACGGGACCGGGTCCAGGGCCAATACCAGGCTTCCGGTGGCCGCATTCAATCGAATCCGATACAGGGGACTCAGTGAGACGGTCTCGGCCAGAGAGGACTTGATGGTTTGCCATTCCTGAGGGGAAAGCGGGCCGGTTCCCTCGTAATAGGTCGATCGGTCCCAGGTCGTATCGGAAATGAGGTCGGCGAAGTCCGCCGGCAACGGATAATTCTCCACTCCCGGTTCAGTGGTAATGGAATATTCCTTGGTCAGCTTCGGCCAGGACTGTCCGAACGATCCTCTTTTCTTGGATAGCAGGGTCCCGCTTCGATTGAGCAGAACCAGCATTGAAATAGCTAACGGGTCCCGATTCCCCCGTAAATGGGTCGGAGCCACGAAGCCCGACACCGACGCCACATTCTGGATGATTTGCAGGGCGGACATGGCTCTGTATCAGGCATCCTTGGCTGGAGCCTTCTTCCTTCCACGACCTGTTCCGGCCGCCGCCTTCTCCAACTCCTCGATTCGAGCGGTCAGGTTGGCGATAACCTCATCTTTCTCTGCGGACGAAGCGGCCAATACCTTTTCCTCGATCATTTTCTGCGCTCTCTCGCGCATGGCGGATGCTCCAGGCCCGATATTCTGCAAGCCCCCATCCGTGACTCCGGCCAATGCTTCGACTGTAAAGATGTTGAGTGATTTCAACTGCAGGAGGGTTGCCTGGTCGATCCAGGCCACTTCCTCCAGTCGAATCTGTCCCTTGGACTGGTCTAGGCTCTGTTTGTACAGCTCCCACTGTTTGGGGAACCGTGCCTGGTATTCCTCCGTAGCCTCGAAGTCAGGCGCATAGCTGGCATCTCCGGGAATGCCCATTCGGACATGATCCTTTCCGTCTACCGGGTTTTTGTAGAACTCCGCATAGACTTTCGATTCTCCCCCTGAGTTTCCGGTTAGGTGATCCAGTTCCATGATTTCTCCTGTCTGTGTTATCGGAATGGAAGGGGAGACTCATTTCTCCCCTTCCGGTTGGTTTTCCGTCTGCGCTTACGCCTCGAACACTCTTGGGTTCTTGGCAAAGGCCGCTGCCGGCCCGTTGCCGCTTCCCCGTGCGACAGTCAGGGTAATCCCGACCACCGGCGAAGTATTGCCATCGTCCAGCCGTCCACCTGTACCAGTCGTGTTCAGCTCGGTATGAGCGGCACAGTTGGCACCGGCATTCACCATGCAGGCCCCATAAATCTGGAACCAGGCATAGCTGCCGCTGGGGACTTCCATGTTCGCCACTGCCACCAGCTTGCCTCTGCCGGTTCCGGCAGCGACGAGCGAGTTTTCAATGGGCGAACAAGTCTGGTCATGATTGATAAGCACGGCATCCGCCGCGTCGCAATCAGCACCAGTGCGGAGATAGACATACTCCTTGCCGTCACCATGCTGGGCGCGAAAGCCCAACTGGTGCTTGGAAGAAGTGTCAACTCTTGACGGATCAAAGATAATGTCACCCATAATCAGTTACCCCTCAATACGCCTTGCAGCGAAGCGTTGCTCATGGTCAGGTTGCCTGCCCATACGATCAATCGTATGAGCGCGTCCTGATTAACCGCTTGCCGGTCGCCCGGCAGAGTACGGAAATTACGATCCTTGTGAGGCCGCCAGTGCAGGTAGTCGCAATTCAGGAAATACATATGATTTGCCGGAATTGAACCTCCCACTCCACCGTCCAGAACAACGGGTGCCGAATTGAACTGGATATTTTCAAATCCAGCATTCGCCATGTCCTTGTTCACGAATCGCTCCTGTGCCTGTACCGCACTCCAATAAGTGGTGTACAGGGCATTGTCAGCGAGAATCAGATCGGGCTTGTCGGTGCCTCTGACCAGCTGCACCCAGGTCGCCTGCATCTTTCCCTTGATGTTATCGCTGGTCAAAGCTTCAGCCGCCGGTGCAACATTGCGCCAGAAGTTCCAAATCGCCCTGTTGATACCCCCCACAATTCCGGCATTCGGATTCCCGGACACCAAAGCCCGCAGACCATTGATCTGCTTGCCGTCGTCCGCCGTGCCGTCGCTGTGAAGGTCTGCCGAGATGTTGTTCCTCATGGTGCTCTCCGCTACCATGATTCGACTCTCCAGCAGGTCGATCATCTTTTCACTGCCGCTGTTCTGAAGCTGCTCCAGACCAGAAATAGTCACCGCAACGGCCGCCTGTTTCCAAGCGTACTGCGCCGAGGTAATTACATCTGAAGGACTCACGTTCAAAACCTCATACCCGGAATAGCGCTTGTAGGTGCTATTCTCGGCATACGACAGTTCCTGATTGATCGCTGTGCCTCCGTCCACTGTGCGAATCTTGCCGCGTTTCTCCAGCTTCATCAGCAACGCGTTGTTGTGCGTTACGTTGTCAGCCAGTCTCTTGGTTCGATTCTCAATGGCGGAAGTGACAATTTCCGAAATATTCGGGTTTGCCATTTTCAGCCTCCTAAAAGGTTAGGTTATGCGTGTTGCTGGAATTGGTATTCCAGCTCCTGTCGAAGACTCCTTGGCTGTTCCGCTGCTGTGCCGTTGCCGCCCCCAGTCAGACTCCCGTTTGCTTTCTTCGCCTTGGCGGCGGCTTCCTGTGCCGCTTTGCGGGATTCGATTTCAGCGCGGTTTTTCTCCGCTGTCCGAACCTTCTCTCGCACGGCTGGATTCGCCCATATCGCCTTGTCGTAGAGTTCCGGGAGACTCACTTGAACGCCATTGGCCGCTTGGGCCTGCGCTAACTGAATCATGTCATCGTAGACTTCCTGGAAATGAGGATGCTTCAGGTTGCCCTGCTCATCCTTCTCCTCCCGGAAAGCCCCGATCTCTTGAACCGCCTGGGCATTGCGAGCTTCAAACTCCTGCTGTCCCTGCGATTGAAAACCATATTGCATCTGTTGGACCTGCTGTGCCAGCGGCCCCAGTGCGTTCTGAATCTGCTGTTGAATCCCTAGCGGGTCTTCCTCGACCGGCGGCAGCTGCTCCTGCGCGGTCTGGACCTGCACCCCATATTCCTGTGCCAGGGACATCAGTGCGCCGTATTTCTGTTCGGGGGTGCCGACACGGAGGATATTCTCCGCCTGCATCAGCCGCTCGAACATGATTTCCGGGGTCGTTCCGATCTGCTGGGTGTAAGGACTCCATCGCTCCATCGCCTGACGGATAGGGGCGATTTCCTGCGAGCGCCTGGTGTGCGCCGCCTCCATTTCCTTGTTCCGCTCCATGAGAAACTGCTTCGCTTGAGGGTCGAGCTTCTGGAACATCTCCTGATGCTCCTTGGCCCAATGCTCCGGAGCAATCATGTCCTCCGGGGCCTGGGCAGAAGATTGCTCCACCAGCGATTTCTCTTCCTCGCTGAGCTCCTCGCCTTTCTCGGCTTTCGCCTTTGCGGCCTCTACCGCGGCTTTCTGGGCCTCGGCGGCTTCGGCGGCGGCATTGGGGTCTGCCTCGGCTTCCTCGGCGGCCTGTTTCTCGGCATCCTGTTCCACCGCAGATTCCAGGGCTTCGCGTAACGAGCCCTCGGGAGCAGCTCCCTCAGGGATAACCGGCTCGGCCCCGTCGGCAACTGCCTCTGGGGTCAATGTCTCTGTCTCTTGGTTGTCCATAACAATATCTTACTCCAAATTATCTATTGAACTGGTGACGTAGAAATTCCCTAGGGGATTCCATTTCTACGGGTTTGTGCGGGTACTTCCCTGGGGGCATATCATTCCCCACATCTTCCACGCCGTTTCGGGCGTTGTGTGCGCGTAACTTGGCCCTGGAATCAATCACGGACCCATCCACAGGGGATTTGAATTGGTACGGGAGATCGCCGTGTACCTGCAGGGAAGTCCTCTCCCTGCGCGGCTTATCCAGGTCTTTTTTCCGCTTCCAGCGGCCTGGGGACACTTCCACCCACTCGGTCACAGTACAGAGGCCTCCAACGCCATCTTCTGTTCCTTGTGCTGGAGATCCATGACCATCATTTGCAGTTCCAGCTCGCTTCTGGCCAGGTCTGATTCCATTCTGGCCTGCTCGCGTTGCAATTCCACAACGTCCTGCTGGGCTTCGGACTGCATCTTGACCTGCTCGGCCTGAGCCTTGAGCTGAAGCCTCTGCAATTCAATCTGGGCCTTGGCCTGCTCCACCTGCATCCGCATTTTCAGGGTTTCCATTTCGGCCTGCGCCTTCATTTCCTCCGGCGAGGGCTGGTCGGGCTGTTCCTTGGCCTGCGTCTGCTTCTCCTCGAATTTCTGCAGGAACTCCTCGAACTTGGACTCCATAGAGCGTCCGGCACGGAAGCCCCGAATCGTGAACATCATCATTTCACCGAGCAGCGGCGTCATTTCAGGCACCTGCATCATCATGGGGGCCATCTGCGTCAGGTAGGTTCCGGCGGCATTCAGGAACTCGGTGCGCTCCTTCTGCATCAGCTCGGCATTCATTTCAATGGTGCTGTCGGTCTCGATGTCAATGCGGGTCTGGCGCATCTTTTCATTCTTGAGCAGGTCGGCAACACTCGCCCACAACTGCTCTTTCTGCGTTTCCTCCATTTCAGCCACTTCCGGCATCATGTCGAATCCGGCTTTGTCCCTCAGGGTGGCGGGTTGGAACAACTCCACCATCATTTCCGCCTGAATCCGCAATACGTCCCTGGAAACCCGCTCCACTGCCCGCCGGCGCTGATCCAGGCGCTGCGTGGTGAACGAGGTCTTGATTCTCGTGGCCGTGGCCTTCTCCCTGGGATCGGTCTTGCCTCGGGCCGCGTCCGATATGCCGGAGACCTCGTAAATCGTGGACTTGACCTGCTCTCTCGCCGCATACAGGCCGGACAGCGTGTTGACGACGAATTCCATGGGCAACCATTTCACCATTCCCCCAAGACTCGAGCTTCCCGGCGCACTCTTGCCCAGCAGCGCCGCCATGTTCGACACCGGCACCATCTTTCCGTCATTGCTTCCCTGCAGGACTTCCGCCAGCCCCTCCGCCGAGGCGTCGTACACGCCGACCAGCCTCAGGGCCTCGGTCAATCTCTGGATTCTCCACGAGATGGTGTCCAGTTCGTCCGCCAGATCCACGTACATCTTGTAATCCGGTATCGGGAACAGGGATTTATTCGTCAGCGTGGCGAATGCGGGTCTTGGGCAAGGGAAGAACTTCTCCAGTCCGTAAGGGTCCTTGGTCTTTTCAATCCACTGGTCGAAGTCCTTCGACAGGAACATTCGCTGCCTGGAGCGCATATCCCATATCTCCCACACCTCGGCCATTTTCAGGTCCTCTTTGACCTTCTCCTTATCGGATGCCATGATGGACGCCGTCCTGTTTTCTCCAGCTAACGGGACCTGCCTGAATATCTTCCCGAACCGGGCTACCCCTTCGTCACGGGTGAGCATGGTTCTCCGGGCCACCCATCCGTTGCGCTCGATTTCGGCCCAGCTTCGGGCCTGACTGTGCGCGAAGTCCATCCAGTAGACGTAATCAATGATGGTGCGTTCATTGGCTACCCGCTCTTCCTCGATAATCCAGCGCTCGCCCTCCGGCATCACCTGGTCTGCCTGGACCTCCGCGCCATACCGGTCACGGTAAAGCCCGTCCACGTCCAGGCTCACTTCCGTCCGCATCTTGATAATGTCCGACTCGAATACCACCCAGGGAATGCCCCGGCCGACCAGCAGATTGTCCAGCACGACCTGATTCATGCTGTCCTCGAGCCCGGAAGTCTCGGTCTCGAACTCCACCGCTCTTTCAATGACCTCGGCCGCCGCTCGGCCCACAGCGTCAGGGTCCTTGTTCCTGCGCTCTGCCACGATGCGAGGCACCCGGGAGAATACAGAGGGCTTGAGGGTCTGGATATTGCTCCAGAGCAGATTGAAGATGGGCTTCTTGGCCTTGGACTTGCGCGTTCCCAATTCCTGCTTTTCAAGGCTGAATCGCTCCTCGATCATCTTGGCGTCTTTCATCCAGGACTCGGCGGATTTCTGGTACGCATCCAGAGAGGCCTTCCAAAAAAGCAGGCTGTCGCGCGGATTCGTCGGGACTCTTTCCTGTTCCATGATTTCCATTATATGAGAAATTCCCCTAGTACAGGCCTCTCCTCTGCTTATCCTCTTCAATCAGATCATTCAGGGTCAAATGATATGGATTCGGTTGGCTGAAGTCCGGCTCAGGCGGGGGCGGCTTGGGCGCTTCCCCACTCTCCATTCCGGCCAGCATCATTCCTATGAGCGCCAGCGAATCCACCTGGTCGTCATGCTTGCCTCGGGGGAACTTCAATAGCTCCTTCACAAGATCCGGAGCCCAATGCGCGTGTTTGGGCAACCACAGGCCCAGCCCGGACATTCTCGCCTGCATCGAACGCGCCGACACCACTTTGTCCCGGGTCCTGGCCAGCTGGAGACGTCGCCCATGAATTTTCCTCTGGCTCTGTCTCTTGGTCAGGAAGGGGCCGATTCCCTTGGTAATCTGCCCTTTCTCCTCGGCCCAGGCAATGGTGCCGTATTTCTCCATCATGTCCAGCATGGGGTCTATCCACTGATCGGACTGGACCTGCTTCCGCCACACGTCCAAGAGCCACATTCGATCCTCCTGGTCGATTCCAACCACCAGATGCACCGTGTAGTCCCCATCGTCGTCGGTCAGCGCGTAGTCCGATGCGCCGTAAGTCCGCATATGAGACAGGGGCGGGGGGTTTCCATACCGAATCCACCCCTTCTCGAAATACACGCCGCCCTCAGGATTCGGGTTGCCTTGGTACAGGCTCGCCCATCCTCTGGCACCGATGATTCTCTTTCTACGCTCCAGATAGTCCAAAGGCCTCTGTTCCGGCCACAGGGCCTCCCCTTTGTCATTGATCGCCGGATGATGCAGGACCGTCCACTGGTCGCCCCCATTCTCCTGGTCCTCGAGCAGTCTCCCGATCAGGTCATCTTCGTGCCAGCGGGTCCCGATTATCACTACCCTCCCTCCGGGCATCAATCGGGTGTAGGCGTCGTCGGTGTACCAGCTGTAGATTTTGTCTCTCATAATGAGAGAGTCCGCATCCTCCCGGCCTTTCACGGGGTCATCAATGACCAGCAAGTCCGCTCCGAATCCGGTAATCGGGCCGGTTACGCCGGCGGCGCAATAGACTCCGCCCTGATTCGTGTGCCACAGATCCGCGGCCTTGGAATCAGGCGCGAGCGTCACTTCAGGGAATATGGAGAGGTGCGATTGGTGGGTCATTAGATTCCTGACCCGCCTCCCGAATGTCTGTGCGAGCCGTCCTCCATACGCCCCATGGATGATTTCCTGCTTCGGGTGCCTGCCGATGTACCAGGCCGGGAATCGCTGGCTGGCCGTCAGCGATTTTCCGTGTCTTGGGGGTTCTACGATAATCAGGCGATCCACCTCGCCTCTTTCCACCATTTCCAAATGGTCGTTGATTTCGTCCAGGTGCCTTGCTTCCTCGTAATGAGGCGTGGTGGCCTGTATGTACGCTTTCAGGCTATTCCGGCAACGCCTCTTCCTCTGCTCCGACAACATGGCCCGGAATCGAGTCTCGTCGCTTTTGCTCCAGCTCGAGGAGTTCCCGTTGTAATTCGTCATCCGTCAATTCCGAAAAGGCCCCTGGCGCTCCTACTTCATGTCGTTCTATGAACATGGCCAGATGCTGTCCCAACATCCTCAGCGATTCCGGCTTACTGTGCATTTTTACACGAATCCCGAACTTGGTCTCCTGTATGGACTCCACTGCGGCCCTCTGCTCCTTCGTCCACTGTTCGGAATCCAGAATACTCGCCCTTCCGTCCTTGACGGTCACAATGTCGCTGATATTGGTGAATGCGATCCTGGCCAGCTCCCGGACAACGTGCTCGACCCGTACGCCACTCATGACCTCCAGGCGGTCCCTGGCCTCGCTCAGCGCCTGTCTTACGTGGACCTTGTTCAAAAGAATGTGCGCCTGTTGCTTGGCGCTCTTGACCGCATAGCCCGCATCGACCGCGGCCTGGGCTCCCTGCCCTCCATTCTCCAGGTAGTGGGTGACGAAGTCGGCTTGCCGGACGGTCAATACAGGCCTTTTGGGGTTTTTCTGTTTTCCAGTCATTCTGAAAATTATAGATTATTCAGGGAATCAGGGAGTTGGGGTCGGTCATTTCCAGTCGGAACGAAGCGCTCTATCTATCAATAATCGGAAGATTGATAGTGGTTGATAGTTATGTGTCAATCCTTCTGGTTCGCTTTCTTCCATTCCTTTATATCGTATTCCGGCAATGGCACGGTCTGCCCCTTCAGCGGGTGCGTGCAGTCGTGGAGAAACTGGATCTGCCCATCCGTCACGTATGAATGGCACACGTGGAGATGATCGAAATAGTCGATCTCGCACTTGATGGAAGGTGTGAACGTGGGCTTTTCCTCGTTCCCGTTGAATTCCCAAATCGGCCGTCCCTCGCTTTCAGGGAACCGGGCCATGCGAGCCACCGTGATGTAGTGAACCGGAATGAGGCGCTTATTGGTCTTGGCCGCCTCGGCGCACCCGGGACAGACGAACCGATACCCGACCAGCACGTCATCCAGATCCTTGACCTTCTGCAGGATTTCCATGTTTCAGTCTCCCATGTACATCGACTCTACCATGTCCAGGACCGTGGTTGATAGTTATGTATCAATCCTTCTGGTTCGCTTCCTTCCATTCCTCTATCTGGAGGGCCAGTCGGTCCAGATCCTCCACCATGCGGCCCAATAGTGTTTCCAGTGCGTCCATGTCCAGGACCTTGGGCTCGAGCGACTGGTTCACTGTGCTTTCTCCCCTGCGTGGGGTTCTGATTGCGTCTTTCTGTCGATCTGTTGCAGACGCCTCCAGTTTCTCCAAGGCGCTCTTGAATGTGGCCGGATCTCTCGCAACGGTATTATAAAAATCGTTCAGCAATCGCTGGTGTTCCTTGCCCATTCGGTTCCCTCCAATGCCTTTTCGACTTTCAGTTTCCAGGCCTTCGGGGCCCTCTCGGTGTTCCTGTCCGCGATCTCCTCGAGTTGCGGGTACGGTTCCGCCCCATGGTGTTTCCTGTGGTGGCTCTTGCAAAGGGTCACCAGGTTTTCCGGTCGGTTGTCCGATACTTCCTCATTGATGTGGTGGACGTCCAGGTATCCGGACTTGCCGCAGAGGACGCAGGAATGTTGGTCTCTTTCCAGTACCAGAGGTCGCATTCTCTGGTGGGCTCCGGTGTTGTAGGAATGCCCATGCTTGTAACTTATCGAGTTGGGGCCTATATGATTCCGGCGATAATATTCGTTGGCGCATTTCCTGGAGCAGTAGACTTTCCGGCCGTCTCCCTTGAGTAATCGCTTCTTGACCTGACCCATTGCCATTTTCACCTGGGTTCCGCATTGGGGACAATGGAATCTTGACCACAATGCGGATTTGCTGTGGCCTCTTTTCAGTTTCCCTTCAGCGGTGATGTTCCCAGGGTATTCCTCTCTTACCCGGTCGATCAGCTCGGCCACGTCCCTGGGGAAAGGGGCCAGGTCGATCCATTGGGTGACGTCTGCCGTGTTCATGTTTCCTCCTGGGTCTTATTTCACTCCACACAGGGACATGGCCAATTCCTGCTGAATATTGCCTTCCTTTCTCACCTTGTTCAACAGAGCCAGCAATCCGGCAATTCCTACTATTGTCCCCTCCTTTTGCTGGTGTTCGATCTTGCCCCAAATCATCTCCTCCACTTGCAACATAACATTGAATCTGAAGGCACTGGATTCACACAAAGTGAATTGACTGTTGGCCATTGCTGGTGAAGCGATCACCACAGACAGAATAATTGACAATGTCAGTTTTCTCATAATGTCGTCCCTCCTTAATTGAGACAAAAAATAGACTACACTAAAATGTAGTACAAGTCAAGGGAGGCCTGTACGGGACATTTTCGTCGCTTGTTGAAAACCTGAAATCGCTCGCTGGGTGGATTCCTTTCCCCAGTGGTAGGAATATGCGTATTTCAGTAAAGATCGCACCCAGCGAGTCCAGGTGCAGGATTTCAGACGTTATTGGCCTTGCTGGGCGTTCTCTATCCGTCCGGCCTGGAATGCGGCCATGACCTGCTCCGGAGTCATTCCTCCGAATGTACGTCCGGCATAATGCGCGGCCTCTCCGACCAGCCGAGGACTGAATGCCATGAGTCCGGCCAAGCCCATAGGGCTGACCGACCCTCCTATCGCTCCGATTCCACTGGCTCCTGCCGCTCCGGTTCCAGCGAACCTCGCCGTGATTCCCCGAGGCAATGCGGACGACACGGCCTGCCCGGCCAGTCCGGGCATCAGGAGCTCTCCGCCTCCTTCCCCTTCCAAACGCGCCGCCATCTGCGCCCTCTTTCCGAATGCCGAAGATGCGTCCTTGCGGAGAATCGCCTGCAGCTTCCTCAGTGCGGTAGCAGAGCCCGCCGCCTTGCCTAGGCTGAGCTCTTTCTCCACATCATCCAATGCCTGCCTCGCCTTGTGATAATCCCCCATTGCTTTCGCATATCCGGGGGACTGAAGATCAATGCTCTTGCGGATGGCGTAGTAGATTTCCCCAGCCATCTTCCGCTCCGGAGTGCCGTACTTGAGGGAGTTCATATGGTTTCCCACCGCCTGCCTGAGCTCGTCCAGCCCCTGCACGGTATGGAACCGGGCCGGGTCTCCGGCCTGCCACTCCGCCAATAGCGTACTGATTTCCTTCCGGACCTTGCCCAATTTCTTTGGAATGGCAGAGGGGGCTTCCTTCTGGAGCGGACTGCCGTACTTATCCATAACCTTGCCCACCTGAGAAAGCACAGATCCAAAATTCAACGGTTCTCCGGGGGCCGCTCCCATTGCCTGCGCCTTTCCAGTCTTGAACTCTGCCAGATTCTTGGCGCGCATGGCGGCCAAGGCCTTCTTCGCCTCGCCCACCACGGTCTCCATAGGAATCTCCTGCCTCATGGATTGCAGGAACATTCGAGATTTCGCCGCGCCTCTACTCCTCGGAGATGCGACTTCCCCAGCTTTCGAGGTCATCCAGTCCCCATCGTCTGCTTTCTCTATAACCCTCAGCGGAACCGGGCCTGCTTCCTTGCCAGTCTGGGCGGCGATTCTCAATGCGTCCGCTCCGGCCCCGGTAGTGAATCCAAGAATGTTGGAGATCATTTTTCCTGTAGGGGCGGCCACTGCACGAATTGGGTCTACCGCCCGTCCGGCGGTCTTTGCCTTCTCCGCGGCCTTGGCGAATGCAGGAACCTTGGAAGCCGCCACGCCTCCGCCCAGCAACACCACTGACGCATCCGCCAGGAATCCTACCGGATCGGTCGCAATCGTATTCTTGACTTCATCTTCCCCACCATAGCGGTCCGCAAAAAATTTCCCGACTGCCTCGGCTTCCTCCTCGGTATTCTTGAACCACCTATCGGACTGGCCAGGAACCAGCTTCTGCACTCCGCCCTTGACCACGTTGTACAGGCCGCCCATCGTATCCAATGGGTTGAATACCGCCGTGGCAATATCCGATCCGAATTGCATGGCAGAGCCAGGAATATTCTGCAGGGCCTCTCCCGGCACCTGCGTCCACGAACGTTGAGGGGTTTGTGAGACTCCGGAAGCCTTTGCCTCCAGCTCGGACTTGCGCTGGCGCATAGTTCCAAGCTGCTGAAGATTGTCCCGTCTAGCGCGGAGCTCTTCCAGAGTGGCCATTAGGAACCTCTCTCAAGCTGCTCCAGTCTATCAATCTCCTGCTGTAGCTGCGTAAGCTCGGAGGATTCTTCTGGAGTCAATCCTGTTCCAGCCCCAGGCCCTAAGTCCGCCGCAAAGTCGACCACTTCCTCAGTATCGGACTTGAAGCGACTCAAAGGATTAGCGATAAAGTCCTGCTCGGTCGGAACCGTGATTCCCTGATCCAGGAAGTATTGCCGCCGGCGAATGGTCGCGTCAATCTCGGCCTGCGCTCCCTCGAGCTTGGACATGAACTCGGTCGGGCCGTCACGAGACGGGTCAGGAATGGCCTTGCGGATACGGTCCGCCTCTTTCTCTGACATCTGTGCGCCGGTGATCTCCTTGATATACCGGTTCATCGCATCGTAGGAAGATCGTTTCCAGGTCGAAAAGTCGGACAGCTCTTTCCGGGACTCTTTCGACAGCGTGGCTCCGGCCTTCTCCTGCAAATCCAGAGTGGTCAATCTGATTTTGCCTGGGATAGTCAGATACTCCGGCTTCACAGTCTCCCGGATCTCCGCAAACTTGGCGGCAGAGTCGGCCAGCCCAATCACCTTCGTCTGTTCCTTGCCTTTAACAGATGCCTCCAGGCTGGTCTCTGGAGCAAACGTCCAGCCCTTTGTAGTGAGATCATCCGCCTGTGCCTGCGTGGTCACTGCGCGGACTTCCCCATCCGGGGACACCATGTTCCGTCCCTCCTTCAATCGGGCCGGGGCTTCTGCGGGCAGCTCCAATTCAGGTCTTACCAATTCCGAAGTTCCGTCAGGATTCAAGAAATACTTGCGGCCGTCCGCCAGCTGCACGATCTTTCTATCAGCGCTACCCGGTTTCTTTTCCACCAGCTTCACAAGCTCTGCCTGCCTCTGCTCAGGAGTCATGGCCTCCAGAAGCTTCGGATCGTATCCGCCCTGCGTATGCAGAATATCCGCAATCGCTTGCTGTTTCTGCAAGGTCTCTGCCTTGCGCTCCGCTCGGCGAGTCCCTTCCTTGCCTTTCAGGGCTTCCATATCCTTGGCCTGCTTCCAGTGCATCAGTCCGCCCGCTATGAGGCCTCCAATGCCGCCGGTCTGGAGATTCTGCAATCCAGCCCCCCTGCTCTCCAATGACTTTCTCTCCTGCACAAGAGCATCCACTAGCGGATCTCCTGTAGAGCCGGGCGCGATCACCGGGCCTGTGGGGGATGCGCCCGGAGCTGCCGGTGCCGTGCCTGCGGGAATCGTTCCTGGGCCGACACTGACCATCGGGCCAGCTGGAGTCGATACCGGGGCCGCCGGGGCTACTGTGCCTCCCGGCATTGGTGCAGAACTGCCCGGAAGGGACGCCATGATTGAAGCAAGCCCTGGCATGGGGCCTGCGAACCCTCCTGTGGAGATCGGCAACCCTCCTGCTCCAGCCATCGGGGAAGGCCCCATGGGGGAACGCATAGCGGGATACGGCAATCCCACTGGACCTGCGGCTGTATTCAGGACTGGCATGGAATCACCTTCGAGTAGTCCACTGCGAGCCAGCGCCCGATCCGCTTCACTGCGTCAGGCATGACCTTGGCCACTTCCTGAGCCATCACTCCCAGCCTCTCCGGGCCGCCCCAGATGTACTTGAAGCGATAGACATTCAGCCCGTTGCTCATTCTGCCCACCTTGCGGACCTTCTCTTTCAGTCTCGCATCGGAGAGTATGAACGGCGCGGCCGCCATAACTGTATTCTGGAAGTTCTGCATTCCCTGGTTGTACTGATTCAGGCGATTCGCGTAGTTGCTCTGAACCATTCCGGTAATGTCCGGGGCCTGCATATTGTACTGCGGGGTCTGGTGGAACTGCGGCATGGTCGGATTCTGCACAGTGGCGAGAATACTGGCCAGCTCATTGAATGGTTGCTGTCTCTGCGTCAGCAATTCGTCTCTGGACATTCCACGCATGGCCATCTGCTCCCTCAATCTGCGGGAGGCTTCATCGCCGGCGAACTGACTGGCCTGCATTCGCTGGTTGAATAGCCTCTGCTGGTCGCCGGCCTGGAACTGAGATCCGGCCAAGCCCTCGCCGAACTGTCGGGCGGCTTCTCCTGCCTCGAATCCGGCCACGCCCATTTCCTCTCCGAACCTCTGTCCTCGGAGTGCCGATGCGAGCCTGGTCAGGCGATCCTGCTCGGCGCGTCCTGCGCCCACCGAGGACAGGGCCAGATTCTCCAGCGCGTCTCCGCGCTCTCTGCCATACCTGTCCATTTCCCGTTCATAAGCTTCACTGCCTAGTGCGATTCCCCGATTCGCCAGCATCGAGGCCAGCTGATTCTCCCGGTCCTCGAATTGCGGACTCAGGCGATTGAATCCTCGGTCATAGGTGGCCTGCTCGAGCGAGTCCCCCATGCCCTGGAACTGGCCAGCAGTCGGCATATCCGGCAAAGCGCCCAGATCCGGCGCTTGCACAGGCCCAGATGAAGTCGGCGCGTTGACTGCCGCGCCTCTCCCCATGCTGGCCAGATCCGCCGGGTTCATCCAAGACCCTTGAATTTCAGGCAAGCCGCCAAAGTCCAAAGGCTTACCCCATTGATCTCCCAGCTGCTTCAGCGTTCCCTGCGTCGCTGAGCTGGCTCCGGGAGTCTGCGTGGTCGTCTGCTTGAATGGCGTATCCGCCTTCTTGGGCGGGGTAATCTGCAAGCTGGTATCCGTTACGGCCATATCAATACCCTCCCTTGCCGAACACTCGCCTGACCGGCTGTTTCGTAACCGGCTGTCTCACAACAGGCTGCGGCACCACCACCACAGGCTGTTTCGGTGCCGTCTGTTTCGGAGTTCTCTGAGGCACCACCACGGGCTGCCTGTATTGTCCCCCTTTCTGATACCGGATTCTATCCAATTCAGCCTGCCTCTGTTGGGGAGTCATAACCACACCGCCGCCACCTTTCGCATAAAAAGTACGGGTCTGGACAGGCTGCTTCACCACTGGAGTCTGGGCTACGGGTTTCTGGACTGCCGGAATCTGGGGCATGGGCCTCTTGGCAACCTCCCTGGATACCCTTGCGCCCGTTACCCCTGTCTGCGGGAAGAATCTAGCCGATTCCAAAGGCGTGGTGCGCCCGGTCAGCAAGAGATTCAAGAGACCAGAACGAATCTGCCTGCCTTGATCCAATGCGCCTTGGTCAGCAGGATCAAGGGCTGTGTGCATCGTCCGTTCAGGACTGCCGATTTCTCCCGTATACTGAATCGTGCCGAAAGGAGTTTGCTGACCGATCTGACTATGCAGGGCCTGCTCTCGAACCGCCTCTTTATTGATAGCGGCCTGCGCCTGCGCCGTTTGTGTGGGGTCAGGCGTAGAAGGCTTGCTTCCCCCTCCAAAAATTTTGCTGACGAACCCCAAGATGCTCTCCTAGTGATTTTCGGACGAATCCATATCAATATCCTATACCAAATTTCCTCATTGACAGGTGGACTCAGCCAGTTCGCATAAACCCGAAAATTCACTAATGTCCTCAGCCACCTCCGCCGCCAGCAAACACCGCTCCAGCCCCATGCCGTAATCAATGGAACGCTCAGGCCAAACCACAGGAATCTCAACGCCTCTGCACTTCAAATCGTCCGAATCCAGGTTATGCTCATAAATATTCGCAATTTCCATTGGCATTTTCTCGTTCCTGCGAAAGTTGTAGACCTCGCAACGCTTTCCGGTACGGGATTCTGTCGGTGCGTATGGGTGAGCAGGCATATTCTCCAGCACCAGCAACCGGTGCGGTCCTCCGGGAATCAAATCGAAACAGGACAATGCGGAGTCCAGACGAAGCAGGTAATCGCCCTCTTCCTGCTTCACTTCCGGGATAATGTCCAGCTTCTCCCCTCTGAAGCAGACCGGATCTCCCACTTCCACAGACCGACTTTCATCCCGGCCTTTCTCGGCGCACTCGTTGAAGTCGTATTTCAGGATTTCCAGATCCTTTCTCTCCAGGCCTGCCAAGAGACTGTATAGGCGAAGCACCTCCTCCAGCGCGGATGCAACCGTCGGCCCCACCCGTCCTGCGCCTTTCCACCTGCGGGCGCACTCGACCATCGTAAATTCTTCCAAGTGCCTGGGAATATTGTCCGCTCCCCTTCTCCGGCATCTGCCGATTGTCCATACATCGTTGCCCTCGTATCTATCCTGATACAGAGCACGCTCATTGCAGTATTCGGGCTCATCCAGGCCTTTTACCTGAATCGCCGCATAATCGGATTGAAAGTGAAAATTCAATCTCTTTATCACGGATTCTGCAAGTTCCTTCAGCTCCATTTTCCCTCCCTAAATTCGTTGTCCAGCATGGAGTAAATCAAAACATCGGAAGCCCCATCATAGGCCCTGCGGATAATTCCCTCCTTCCTGAAGCCCAGACGCTCATTGATGCGCTTCGCCCTGTCGTAGTCCCGCTTCACCACCGACTGCAGGCGATTCACCCCCATCTCGTCGAAAGGGAAGGAAAGTATGCTTTTTATGATTCTCCGGTTCAGCCAATACGGGGTACTGGAGGCCACTGTAATCTCCACCCAGCTCCCGTATTCGAGTTCCGTGTACGAGTGGTAGACGATTCCAGCGACCATCTTCCCGTCCCGGCATATCGCGTTCGTCCAGCACGGTTTCAGGTCGTCCGGCTTGCAGTTGCCCAGTCTTGCGGCAATGAACTCGAGGACTTCGTCCGAATCGACCTTGCAGAAGTCGATCATGCCTGCGGGCTAAGCACAGAGCCCTTGGACTGGTCATACAACACATCACTTGAGAAAAACGAAACCTGGTCTCCAGAGGATAAAGCCGCTATCTGAATGGAGATCGCCGAACCATACAAATTGACAAGCCTCCACCCTGCATAACGCACAGCACCAGCGCCCCACTGGAACGAGTCCCACTCGCCAATATCCCAGGGAGTCCCTGATTCCTGCGAGGGCAACCCAATTGGGTCTATTGGAGACAGGTTGAAGTCCATGTTCGCCCCAATACTGACGCTGCTTCCTCCCCCAGATTCAAGATGACTGCGAAGAGCCGTAATTCTCTTATCGTAAGGACTCCGAAGAAAATTGTACGCAGTCCTCAATTCAGCAGCAACCGGCTCTCCAGCATCGGCAGTTCCCTGGTCGGCCTGCATCACCCGACCATCCGAAGTGCCGAAATAAAGCCCGTCATTGAAATTCTCCCAGCACTGGGCATCCATGCCGGTAAAGCGGCACCAGGCCCCGGTTTGGGAGTTCATAACGTGTTGGATTGCCCGATTCCCTGAAATAGGAACATTGAACAACAGCCAATTCGCTTTCGGATAGAGAATGCCTCCCCAGCCCGGATCGTTTCCTCTATTCCGAATCTGCTCGGTGGCCGCCTCTGAAATGGTATCGGACAATGCCAGCTGCCGTCGGGCCCTGCCGTACTTCAGGAATTGAAGCAGGGGAATGTATCCGTCCTGTGTAATGGCGATCAAGTCGGCCCCCAAGTCCACTAAAGGGGTATCTCCAACAACTCGGCCCACATGAAACCGTCCGGTAATCGACCAGGCAGACGCGTCGGATGGGTCCAGGCCGGAATAAACCAGCACGTCCCCGGACTCCGTGAATATCGCCAGCATATCGTCCGGGCCGTCTCCGCCATCCAGCGTCAGCGTCCCCAAAGCCAGGATATTGCCGCCCTGCCCATGTACCAGAGACAGGTCGATTTTCTCCAAGGGGCCTCTCACTGCGTCAATTCCCGCATACCAGATATTCGGAGTCCCTTTCTCTGCAAAAAACAGTCGGTGCTTGAAAGGCAGGACCTGAAACAGGCGAGAAGGCGTAAGCCCCTCTCCCTCGAATCCATGAGGCGTCCAATTCCCGTCCGCGTCGATTCTCAAAGGATCATCCACGCCATTCACCAGGATTCCATTCCTGCCGAAATTCGCGCCTCTCCAGCGCACATCGGTCAGGCCGGAAACAATAGCCCCTCCAGCCGGGCCTGCTCCAGAAACATCATAAATTCCATTCCCGGCCGCGGCGAACAACTTGCTGTTGGTTCCGGACCTCCAGTTGAACAGGGTGCCGACATTCCCTGTCGGCAGCTCGGTGACGTGAGGCACAAATCCCCTACGGGTAGTGACTCGCCCAAGCTCGGGAAAGAAGTTGTCCAGCTGGAGGGCAAATTCCGGGCTCATATTGCTCTCGGCGTCCCGGGTGTTCCAGCCGCCCACCGGGGCCTGCATGATTCCACGCAAGCCCTTGCCCATTGCTGGCAAGCCGCGCACTCGATAGTCTTGTGAAAGTTCCATTATTGCCTCAGAAACCGATTCTCCACAAGCGGTCAGGATCTTCACCAACCACATAAACAGAATCGGAGTGTACGGCCCCTCCCTTAGGATCGTCCAGAGTGTCAGGGAACTCAATAACCTGACCGAATTGCCCACTGGTGTCGCTAGGATTCGACAAATTGATTCGCCACAGACCAGGCTTGATTCTGAAACCAGGCCCAGCCGAACCGCCATCCACAAGATATAAGGCACCAGAGTACGAGATTAGCCCCTCTGTATTTCTCGCTCTCGCAGGAAGATCACCGACTCTCCCAAACGCACCACTAGTATCGCCAGGATTTGCCGGGTTGATATTCCAAAGGCCTCCACTACTACCGCGTGCGGCAAGATATAAATTGCCTCCATGCGAGACCACGCCTCCGCCTGCACTAATATCCGCTAAAGAAGGAAGCCTTCCTATCTGCCCAAACGAGCCGCTTTCGTCGCCAGGATTTGCCGGATTGATTAGATACAAAGTATTGGAATCTGCCCCATAAAGAGATCCAGCGTGTGAGGCAATCCCTCTAATACCTTGTAGGTCCCTAGAAAATACCCCTACTTGCCCAAATGAGCCGCTTTCGTCGCTAGGATTTGCTGGGTTGATGTTCCACAATGAAAAATTGGCTCTGTTAACAATATAGAGATTACCTCCATGCGAGGTCATTCCCTCAGGCAGAGACAATGCCGAGGGCAACGCCGCAGATATAGTACCTTTTGGAAAAACCTCCAAATTGCCCAGGTACACTTTATCCGCTTCCGTGCTCCCCACATAAATCTTGGAGATTCCCGTATTGCCGACTGCTATGGGCATGGTGTCCTCCGTCAGCCGGTAATGATGTAGACGGTTGAATTATCCTTGCTGGAAATAGCATCGTATTGCGCTTGCGTTCCTCTCCAGAGACTCAGTCCGTCCACCTGGGCCGCATTCACGTCCAGCGACGGAGTGCCGGACAGGCCATTCAGCAAGTTCCGTATCTCGGTCCCTGTCTGGTCTCGCGTGGCGTTGTCCTCGATTCCGTCCAGCTTGGATTCATCCGCATCAGTGAAGGGGTTCTCCACCTCAGAAACTTCGGCAGTGACGTTCGACCTGAACTCCTGTCCGTTGTAGACCACCACAAGATACCTGCCGGGCGTGATCTCGCCTGGAGCAATCGGCGTCCCGTTGGCTCGCACTAAAGGTACGGCAGCCCTGGAGGACAATACTATATTTACAGCGCGTGTATTTGTTTCCTTGGCAAAAAAGGTGTAGGTCAATCCAGGCGTCAGCGTTATCGGAGCAGGAGAAACTGTCAGGGCAATAACATCGCCCGTTCCCCCAACATCAGAGGCTTGAATAAAGTCTCCCGAGGATTGATCTCGAACCTGGGCAAGCGTGGCGTATTGATTATCCTCTGTTGCCTCGCCGCAATTCAGGAGTTTGAATCCTGACATTGGAAGGTCCTGAATAGGCGCGGTCTGCCCATCTCGGGTCAGGCAATTCTCAAGTCCGTCTGCCAAGTCGTTATCGTGCGTATCCGAATCAGCGGCATTTACCAGTGCTCCCGCATCACGGGCCTGCGCCCATACGTCCCGCCCCCTTCTGCTTCCGTCCGTCCGGTTGAATGTTCCAGATCCGTCCCAGGCCATATCCGCCTCCAATTCAGGTGATACAGCTCCATTCTAAACCAGAAAACTAGTTGCAGAATCTACTCTGGGCTCTCTTGTATCTTGATATCCGGACCTCAACGGCATTCAGAATCCGGTCAATATCCTTCAGCGCTTCCTCTTGCTCGGGACTCAGCGAATCAAAATCCACTCTCTGAATAATCTGTGTCACCATATCGTCCTTCGCCCCAATCAGGGACTTCAAATTCGCCGCCACCACCGAACAATCCGGGGGACCGGCCGCACCTTCGAGAATCAATTCCTCCTTGCGCTCGAGCAGATAGGCCATGTCTAACTCTATCTCCGAAGCAGGTTCGGCCAATGCCTTGGCCAAAAATCCGGCCGCCATGAACAGGGCCACAGCAAACAATGCGCCCTGAATCAGGCAGTGCGCCACTTCTTTGGGTTTCATCGACATTTCCTTGCTCCAGTTCAATAATGATTGGGGTTGTCCAGCACGGATTCATCCAGAGGATACGGGGGTTGTTCATACCATCCGCAATCCTCCCAGTATTCATCGCCTCGGCGGGATTTCCAGATCCGCTCAGATTCCGCATACAGGCGCTTCATGTCCAGCACTGGAGACAGATCCAGAGATTCGCGCTCCTCGTCGCCGAGGCCGCAGACCTGCTCGTCCAGAAGCGCGAGATACCGCTCCTTCGTCCAGCCGATTGAAAACATTGCCATGCGCTCATTCAATCACAATGTAGTACAGCCGTCAAGCCTCTCCCTGCGCCTGACTCAGCAAAGCCCTCTTTTGCTCAATGTCGAGAATCTGCCTCTGCACCAGATATTCCACCATGCCCTCAGGGGTCAATCCCATCTGCTTTGCCGAAGAATCCAGCCAGGCATGAAAAGCGTCAGGGAGTTCGAGATCGTATCTCCGGGTTACCAGCGAAGTCTGATTTTCCGGGGTTTCATTATTCTCATTCATGTCTTTCTCCAGTAATCCGCCTTGCGGAGGGTCAGAGCTGTCCCCGCTCTGTGGGGTTTTTACTATGGGTAATTGGTTACCCATAGAACCTATTGAGTACTTTTTAATCTTAAAACCCCTTTGAAACTTAAAACCCCTAATAAACCTTTAAGTACTCTATAGGTTTATGGGTAACCGGTTACCCATAGTAAATCAGGGGGTTTCATCCTCTGAAAAGTCCTTCAGGGTGTCGTAGTAGTCATCCATTCCAGTCAATCTGTAAATGTTGCAGTTCCATCCCTTCTGGCATTTCTTTCCGGTTTTCGAGGGTTTTTTCACCCAGTCAACATAATCCAGTTTCCTCAGCCTGGTCAGCCGGTTGTAGATTGTTTTCCGGGAGACTCTCAGCTGCACGGCGATTTCCTCCTGACTCCACCAGATAAATTCCTTTTTTCTATTCAGCTTGGACACCAGGAACCCCAGCAGCTCCTTGTCGCCTGAACTTAGTCGGGAATCGAGCACGGCCGTATCTATGATCTTCGTTCGGTAGGTGTTGAAATGGTTAGTCCAGGAACGTTTCCCTTCCTCTCGAATCTTACTTGGAAACGGGATGACGTTCCTGGATGCTGTTGTATTCTTTCCCATGACGATCTCCTGCGCCGCGGCGCGGATGTCGCTGAAGGGGCCTTTGGGGACGGGAGTTGTATAATGTTCCCGTGATTTGCTGGCCTTTTCAGCAGATTGCTCTCGCTGCCCTTATCAGCGAATTTGATTCCCCGGCATAGCCTATCCATGCCGGGGATTTTTATTGGTTGGAACTATAACACAGGGGAAAACTCAATCGAATCGCTCTACAAAGTTGTGGGGATTCCAGTTTCGCCGGCGAAATTCCTTCGCCTTTTGCTCCCTCCCCTTTTCCTGTTTCAGTGCCGCTTGCAGGCCCAACCGAATCACTTCCTCGAATCCCCCTTTGTGGTTTCCGTGAAAATTCTTTCGCCTGGTCAGGTAGCGTTCCAGTGAATCCTTCAGCGCAATAGAGACGGCCCCGCTGACCACTCGCGTGTTTTCTGCAGTGCCGTCCGTCAGATAAGGCCGAGCCATGCGCCCAAGTTTATCAGTCGGGGCGAGGGGTTGCGAGGACTCTAAAAAAGTAGTAGACTACAGGACATGGCACACAGAAACGTCATTTCCCTCCGCCTCAGCGACCGGCTGAAGAAGGCCGTCGCCGAATATTCGGAGAAGTCCGGGCTGTCGGCGAACAAGGTCATCCGGCTGGCCCTGTACAAGTTCCTCGGCATCGAGGAAGAATCCCGATGAATTTCACACCCAGATCGCCCTGGTCGCATTTCAGTCCACCGCCGCTAGAATCCTCCAGCGGTCCTTCTCGGGTGCGACCAGCGGCGTTACACGCATGAACGAGTTCGATAGAGAACACCGCTTCGCCCATCTAGGCAGCGACTCGGATTGTCCGGCCTGCGGGGTCGAAATGGAAGCACTGGAGGATGGGCAGGTCTGCCCGTCCTGTCTTTACGCCACTCCGGAGGAAGAATGAACCGATGACCATCAGCAGATTTGACGAACTGAAAATCACCCGCCTCCCCACCGAGGAAGAGCTCAACTACAGGGACATAGCGGCCGCAGGAGAAGTCCTGTCCATCAATGCCCTGGAGCGATACCTGGTGGATCTGGAGAGGCGGATCAAACGTCTTGAGAAAGCCGCCGCCGAACACGGGCTCACGCACCGATGAACCGCATTACCTCTGTCCGGCATATCGAGCCCTGGCTGGAGACACTGGAGCGCGTCTGCTCAAAAGGAGCGGACGCTCAGGGCCAGGGAATGGCCTGGTACTTCCGGCCTTTCGACTACGACCATATTGCCAAGTCCATTGTTATCTGCATGAACAATGAGGGACAGGAATCTGGCCATTTCTGGATCTGGAATGAAAACGGGTGCCTGTGGGGCTGCGTCATAAAGGACCTGTTTACCCCTAATTTCCGGTTTCTTCATGAGCTGCTTTTGCGGGTTGATCCAACGGTCAAAGGAGCGACTCGTCCATTGAGAGATGAAGCGGCCCGAATTGCCGGTATGGAGTACGGGGCCAATATTCACTATGCGGTCAATGTTCATCTGACGCGGCCCGGACTCTCCCCTGAGAAGGAATCCGAAGTGATGATCGAGAGACAGGGCTACAGCCCTCTATCCATGGTCTGGGTCAGGGGAATCAATGGAGATGCCCCACAGGAGAAATCAAGCGGATGAACGACCATCAGCTCTCGTTCAAAGACCGGCTTGCCTTGGCGATCCGGCTGGCCCAGAACGGAGAAACCGTTGTCAACCAGAGCCATAGTGGAAGAATGGTGCTGGACTTGAGCTGGCTGGAAGCCCTGTTGCGTTCGGTGGACGACCGAATAGAATCATTGGAAAAGGAGACTCATCGTGAACAAGAGACAAATGATTGATCGGGTGACTGGCTGGGACTGTATTGAAATGAGATTCCCAGAAAGCTACACTCTTTACGGAGTACACACGCACACGAAGCCTCTGGATCTGGTGCGATCTGGTTTCATTCGCCGGCGAGACCGAAAGAATCTGGTTCGATTCGCTTTTGAGTTCCAGGAGAATGCCAGAAGAACCCATATTCAGCAGTCTTTGATGGCGCAGGCTCTTAAACCTTACAAGGGCTATTATGATGGGCAACTTCCAAGAATGGGGCTGTATTGAGACATGAAAATCCGATTCATGCAGACAGGGAACAAGGGCCGCTGGGGAGTCGTCGCCGGCCGTTCCCCTCTGCTATTCGACGGCGCTCCGGTATTCGTCCATGCGACCCGATACGGCCCGCATCGCCGCTTCTACTGCAATTTCTGCGGGGAGTTCCAGGGACGGCGTCTGAAGGACGTGGGGAACGAGATCAGGAACCGAATATTCAAAATGAGAAAACCCAAAAAGGAGGGAAACCGTGCTATTGATTCTATCTAATGCGGAGACTGGGGAGATTCTCTTGCGAATTGAGAATTATGATGGGGCTCTGCCTGCTATAGAAGATTCCTTGGTGGTGGAGAATATGTCTTTATCGGATAACGCCAGCCCGACCCAAACGGTCGCTATGTCCGCGGCTCGAGTTGTCTTTAGACAGTTTTCTATAATCAGGGGCCTTGAATCCGTACAATTAGGGCTGAAGCCTCTTTGAAACCCATGAGAACTTTCCTCCGCGCCAAGATTCACGGCGCAATCGTCACTGGCATTCAGCCCGACTATGAGGGGTCAATCGCGCTCGGCCCTGAACTGATGCACCAGGTCGGAATCAAGAAATACGAGCAGGTCTATATCTACAATCCCAGGACCGGCTCGGTGCATACCACCTATGCCCTCAAGGGAGAACCCGGCATGGTGGAGGGCAGAGGCGCTTCGGCCCGTCGCATGGAGATCGGGGATTCCCTGATTATTTGCTGCTACGGGCAATACCCGGATGAAGGGCCTTTTCCGAAACCCAGTCAAATCGTTCTTTAGGATCTGGTTGCGAGAGCAGGAATCGAACCTGCGGTGCTGGAACATGAAACCAGCGTGTTGCCACTACACCATCTCGCTATGAATCATTCCCCCGGCCACATCGCGTCGAATACCAGGTAGGCCAGCCACCCGGCAATCACCCCAAGGAACACCCACAATGCCGGGTCTGACGGCTCCGGAGGGATAGGGCAATGGGCCGGATTCATTTCTCAACACTATCGCTCATTAGTTTCCCGTTGAGGTCTGGGTAGTTCGTCTCCAAACCTTGGTCTCCCTCTGTGCCGCCTGTAGTGCCTGTTTTCGTGCCGCCAGCTCGTCATAAATGGCTTTTGAATACTTATTCGCATTCCTGGATTCCTTGGTTCCTATGCGCCCCTCTTTTATTAGCCTGCTTTCTATTTCTGCTATTCGCAGGCGTTCTCTGTTGAGCGCACTGGTGGACAGCTTGCCAAGGTTGCTAGTGTCGTAAGTGGGTGGCTTCGGTTTTGCGTTTGCGCCTTGCATCCTACTCCCTTTAATATTACCTAGGCCAGTCCCTCCGCCGCCTCCGAAATATTTACGCGGGTCCTCGAACCTGGAATAATGCTGTGGCACAGCACCAGCAAGTATTTTCGCCAAAACATCGTCATTCATATCAGTCTCCTATAGCACTGCCATAGCCAGTGATCCTATTCCCGATACTAACATAATAAGGATCAGAAGAGCTCCCCAGTATTCAGCAGTACGGATTAGGAGAATGCGGAATCGGGTCATTGGTATCCCTCCGGCATTTCAATCTCTGTCCAGTATTCGGGAGTGGCGGACTTGTGCTCGTGATCCAGCCACCTTTTATCCTCCGTCCTGTAGAAAAGCACCTCGACGTGAAGTATCTGGGTTCCGTCCTTCGGAATGGGCGGGTATCTCCAGAAGCACAGATAATTATCCGGCTCCTGCGGCGGGCTGTCCTTGACGCTTTTCCAGTTCATTTTTGGATATGCCCAAGTCCCTGGCATTTGTGGCATCGCTCCACCTCCAGAGCATCTTGCAGATACACATCAAGCCCGCCCACTCCCGTGACCTGGGCCGCCCTCAACGCGGCGATCTTGCCCTGTTTGAAGCCTCTCCGGTATGCGGCCCTCTCCGCCTCGGTCGTCTCATTATCGACATACTCACGAGTGACCATCTCCATCCAGGGGCCTATCCGTCTCAAGACTACACGAATGCGCCCATGACCGTCAGGCTTCCAGCCCGTAGCGGCCATCTGGCGAATCATCTTTCTGGACGTTACGATCAAACCTTTCATTGTTTCTGTATCAGTCTTGCGCCCTTGCACCTGGGGCAGGCATCCTTCCAATATCCAAACCCGCCGGCGAGCGTTCTTGAAATCAGGATATTTGCAAATGCAGGCACTTTGGAACCTGTCCCTTTGCAGTCAGGACACGGTATCCGAACATCATCCGTCCGGGAGCTGGTGTAGAGATAGGGTGCGGCTGTGGAAGTGGTGATCATTTTCTTTTTGCTCCTGTTCGGTTATATTGCCCCAGGCTTCCAAACGCCGCGTCCCACAATCTATTGGTCGGCGGAGTATGAGGATCACCTAAACACAGGTGCTTGTCCGGGTCTAGGGTTGGGTTTTTTACTCTCCATTCCCTGACCATTTGCGGAGTCCAAGAACTCGCGTCAATCATTTGACAGACTCCGACTGCACACCTTTGTATTTCTCATACGACCTCATGCCGCCCAGGCCCAGCATCGCAAAGGCCAGCGACATGAGCGCGCCGGTGTCCAGATCCGGCGTGTCCACCTCAATCCCCATTGAGTAGAGGATCAATTCTGCAAAAGGCTCAAGAAAGAACGAGTAAAAGAAGCCCAGGGCGCAAGTCCAGCCCATCGCCGGTCTCCAGCCCGCTACGAATACGGATTTGTGCTTCGCTTCCTGGAGATTGATTTCGAGCTGCCCTTCCTGGAGACGTTGTCTCAAGGTCTCCAGCTGCAATTTCGCTTCGGCTTTCTCTTTGTCGCTGGTGAACAGGTCGTCCACCAGATCAAAGCCCTTATCAATAAGGGTGCCTAGAATCGGTGCGGTAAAAAGTGCCATTACGGCCACA
>MKWU01001835.1_pt1 | contig 34821 bp, 29 predicted proteins | sample 809101 | NCBI WGS metagenome assembly MKWU01 (sample SAMN05860141, study PRJNA318959) | sponge metagenome | host: Aplysina aerophoba | place: Slovenia: Piran, Adriatic Sea, Gulf of Piran | collected 2013-05-07
CTATCCAGGGCAGCGCGATCAGGCTCTTGTATTTCACAGGCGACCCGACAAGGGGTAGCCTGAATGGACGGTCGGAAGGAATCTAACAGAAGCGGAAAGTTACGTCAAGTTAAATGGATAATTCCCTATTTTTGCATCAAATGCGAGAAGTTTAGATACATTTGTGATACATAATTGACCACAAATAGAGGTAAAATGATGCCAAGACGCAGCATTTCCATCACAGACACGCACGACGAATGGCTCAAAGCCCAGGTTGCCAGCGGGCAATATCGCTCAGAAAGTGAAGTCATCAGCGATCTGATCCGGGAGCAACAACAACGCGACGCCGGCGTCGAAGCCATTCGCCTCGCCATGGCCGAAGACGAGCAATGCGCTCCCGGCACCCCAACACCGGACGACATCAGAACCGCCGTGCAGGGGCGGTTACGAAAAAGCGGCTCGCCGCCAATGCCTTTGTAGAGAACAACGATCGGTGCTCAGGATGGCAGTTGTTGCAGGTCGGGTGAGTTGAAGGCCTAACCCGACATCTAACTGGGCCCTCTCCTTCCAGATCTCCTTTCAGGGCGGTGTAACGCGTTCGATCCGGCAAACGCAATGACGTCAGGAGAGCGCAAAGCCTAGCGACCTGGAATTGCGCACGTGACACGTTCGTATTGAAATAGCTCATGCAATAATGTAATAATTCCTTGTTTCCTTACAAAAGGGATTTTCATGCTCGCCAAATTGACGTCAAAAAACCAGTTGACTCTGCCGAAATCGATCCTGTCCGATTTCGAAGGTACGAATTATTTTGACGTGACCGAAGAAAACGGCCGCATTGTGCTGACACCCGCGCGGATCACTCGCGAGGGCGCCGTGCGTGCCAAGTTGGCCGAATTGGGCCTGTCCGAGACGGACGTGGCGGACGCGGTGGCTTGGGCGCGTCACGCGGAATGAGCCCGCCGCGCATAGTCATCGATACCAACGTACTGCTCTCGTCGCTCCTGTTTCATGCAGGCACGCTCTCCTGGATACGCGCAGCATGGCAGGCCCGCCGCATCTGTCCACTGGTAAGCCGCGAGACGACGAACGAATTGATTCGGGCACTGGGCTATCCGAAGTTCAACCTGATCGACGGCGAGCGGGATGACCTGTTGGCGGATTATCTACCCTGGTGCGAAACCGTTATTGTATCGACTCCGGCCGAGATTCCGCAGTGCCGCGATCCATTCGACCGACCGTTCCTCGAACTGGCACTCGTGGCTCAGGCCGACGCCCTAGTGACCGGGGACAAAGACCTGCTTGCCATGGTGAAGGACTTTCCCGTTCCGATTATCACCGCGCGCGCGTTCCGTAAACACCTGCCTACCGAAGGACGACTTGACTAGGTGCCTGACCTATTGAATAAGTCGCAATTGCGGTGCATATTTGCATCAAATACGAGAAGTTTAGATACATTTATGATACATAATTGACCACAAATAGAGGTAAAATGATGCCAAGACGCAGCATTTCCATCACAGACACGCACGACGAATGGCTCAAAGCCCAGGTTGCCAGCGGGCAGTATCGCTCCGAAAGCGAAGTCATCAGCGACCTGATCCGTGAGCAGCAACAACGCGACGCCGGCGTCGAAGCCATTCGCCTCGCCATGGCCGAAGACGAGCATTGCAGTCCCGGCACCCCAACGCCGGATGACGTCAGAACCGCCGTGCAGGGGCGCCTGCGCAAGAGCGGCTCACCGACGATGTAGGGGGGGTCCGCCCGCCCCTTGCCGAGTAAGAATTTGGTGACTCTACCGCGAAATCCTCGATGATTTCCTCCACTTCAATACGCTCATGGTTCGAACTCCGGATTCATTGGATCAAGACGAATCCTTAGTTGACCTTTAGTCGTTTAACGGTTGTACTTTACCGCTTCGCGTAGTATGTTTATGCCATGCTCCGGTCATGGCGCAACACGGCGAGCCGCAAAATCTGGGAAGGAGCACGACCGAACCGATTTCGCAGTCTGGATATTGATATGGCCATCGATCTGTTGCTGGCGCTGAATGCCGCCGAAACGCTCCGAGACCTGAGTCCACTCAAGAGCGTCGGGTTGCACAAACTCAAGGGAGAGCGAAAAGGTCAATGGGCTATGACCGTGAACGGACCCCAGCGCATTTGCTTCGAGTTTCGCAAAGGCGACGCTTTCAATATCGAGATTGTCGATTACCACAGAGGATAAAACCATGCACCCTATTGCACACCCCGGCAGATTGTTGAAGCGCGAGCTTAAGGCCCGCAAATTGAGCGCCAATCGGTTGGCATTAGCCCTCGGCGTTCCCTCCGGCCGTATCACGGACATCTTAAACGGCCGCCGGTCGATCACCGCCGAGACCGCGGTGCGGCTTGGCCACTATTTCGGCAACCGTCCCCGTTTCTGGCTCGAACTTCAGAGTCAATACGACGTTGCCCTGGTCGAACGCGACCGCGGTACAGAAATAGCCAAGCAGGTACGCCCTGCCGGTGCCAGCAGAGTAACTAGACGCCGGATATCTTAACTGGCCGAAAATTTATGCCGCCGTCAGAACAGGAATATGATGATAGGAAATGGGTTACAGTGTTCTAAGTAGGTACCTTTGCGATTAAGGCATGGGGAAATTATCAACAGCTTATCCACTATCTGCTTGACAAGGAATGCAATTTACACTATATTTTCATCATAATCCGCTAGGCTCGTAGGCGAGCTTTATCCGTATGACCGTAGGCGGTCTTGCCCCCGCGTGGAAACATGCGGGGGCTTTTCTTTATTTGCACAAAGGAATAAAAACGTGACGAAAATAGCTATTCTAATTGATGGTGGGTACTTAAGAGAAGTAGCCAAAAAACAAACGTATTATTACGATGAAGAATTTATTGAAAAGATGATTTTTTCTATTCCTCAGCCCGATGAACAACTTTTCAGAGTCTTATACTATGACTGCAATCGCTATCAGGGGAAAGTTATTCTGCCTGTGTCCAGAAAACCACATGAATATAAAGCAAATGATTGGTTAAGTAGGCTGGCAACTAAAAATTTTGTTGCAGTTCGGCAGGGCGTCCTAAAATTTAGAGGCTTTAAACTCACAAAGATGCCGGCACCCAATACCTCCCTTTCTGATGATGATTTTTCGCCAATTTTTGAACAAAAAGGCGTTGATATGCGCCTTGGCATTGATATTGCCAATTTTTCCATTTCAAAATCTGTAGGTCGCATTATTCTTATCTCAGGCGATACAGATTGTGTGCCTGCAATGAAATATGGTCGAATTTCCGGGCTGCAAATTGTTATCATTCGATTACCAAATCAAACACTTTCACCAGAATTATTGCGTCATGCCGATGAATGTCGAGACGTTCAATGGCCTACTAACGCCAAAAAGAAATTTCAAAATCCAAAAACTCCGACCAGCTAACACTCACACCCCTCGCCTCTGCCAGCACCGTCCCTAAGGGGCAATTAATCCAGCGCCCAATCCATCATTTCTGTCTCCCCCTTAATCGTCAAGCAGATAGCAAGAGGGTGTATTGGTTGCATCGGTAAGGATATAATTCCCCCTTGGAACTTACCCAATGACCATTAATTTGGAGTTCGATGATGTCGGATTTTGACGATAAGCCAATTAAGACGACCGAAGAGGACAAATTTGGGTTCAAACCGCTGGCTGAAACGGTAGCGAATGCCATTTCAAACATGACAGCACCCGAAGGCACGGTCATTGCCATCAACGGCCCGTGGGGATCGGGTAAGAGCAGCTTTATTAACCTTGTGCAGCGCCACTTGTGCGACAAGACTGAGGATGGTGATTTAAAGATCGTCGATTTCAAATGCTGGTGGTTCCGTGGGCAGGAAGCCCTTACCATTGCTTTCTTTCATGAACTTTACTCTGCAATGAAGCCGAACATCAGTCAACAGGCAAAGAAGATCATTCCCAAACTTGTCCCACAACTTCTCATAGGAGCGAGCCCGGTTGTAGATTCAGTGGCGGGTATGCCTGGCAGTATCCTAACCGCTTTCAAAATCATTACTTTAATTGCCAAACATATCAAACAGGATGAAACCGCAGAAAAACTCCACAAGCAACTTTCCGATGCGTTAAATCAGGGCTCAAAGCGCTATTTAGTCGTAATCGACGACATAGACCGTTTGTCGCAGGACGAAGCAATGCTCATTTTTCAGTTGGTCAAAGCGGTCGGCGGGCTACCAAAAGTTATATATCTGCTCGCCTATGATCGACAACTTGCAAAGGAAATCGTCGCAACGCGTTATCCTTCTGAGGGATCACACTATCTCGAAAAAATTGTCCAGGCATCTTTCGATTTACCTGAGCCAGGTAGGATGTCACTTAAAAGAGAATTTTTGAGGCGCCTGTACAACGTGATTGAAGAAAAAGAGTTTCGAAATGTTGTCTATTTCGACAATCTCTACGCCGGAATCATCGCGCCCGAAATCAAAACGCCGCGTATTCTAATCAGGATATTGAATTCATTGAAAATCACTTGGCCGGCAATCAAGGGGGAAGTTCACCCCACGGAGTTTCTTTGTCTGGAAACTTGGCGGATCCAACGTCCGAATTTGTACGCCGCGTTACGATCAAACAAGATTCTGTTAACCGGCAGCATAGACGATGTCGACTTTTCAATGAGACAGTGGCTTGAAGAAAAGCCGTCGCCTCAGCGCTATACCAAGATATTTCTTGAAACTGAGCCCTCATCGGAACATGAAAGATTGCGCCATGGGTTGATGGGACTGTTCCCTGAGCTAGAGCGCGCTTGGGGCGATGCAAACCAGATAGTTATTCCTCCTGATATGGACTTACAGCGCCGTGTCTGCTCCCCTAGGCATTTCGACACTTATTTTCGATTTTCCTTATCCCAGCATCAAATACGTAGGCACGAGATTGAACCGCTCATTCAAAAGGCAGGTGACTTTGACTATATTCGAGGTTCGTTTCTGGCTGCCAATGAGATCAGCCAGCCGGACGGCTTATCTAGGGCGACTCACCTTCTTTATGAACTTGCAATTCGCACGGACGATATACCGGATGACCTTATCGGCGACTTGCTCAAGGCTATCTACTCAATAGCAGATAGCCTCTTAGAAAAAGAAGGGAACAACATGTGGTGGGGAACTGTGAGGCAACTGGACCGGATTACAGATGAGTTGACGCTGAGACGCCTCCCGTTGGAAACCCGGTCTGAAGTATTGCTTAACGCTTGTGGGCAAGCGTCACTCGGATATTTATCACGTATTGCCAATGGAGCCTATGATCAACATTTCCCAACGAAGGGTAACCGCTCTAAACCTCAAACAGAATGCCTAATGACAGAGGCTCACGCAGTTGAAATTAATGACATAGCCCTTGCCCGCATCCGTGAGGCCAAAACCAACGGTTCGTTGATAAACTGCCCCTTACTGGATCGGGTATTGTTTTTGTGGAGAAGGGTTGATGAAGAAGAGGTCGCGACGTGGATAAGTGAAGTGACAGACGATAATATAGCAGTCGCTCGTCTGGCGAAGGCATTCATCAGCCTAGTGTCGAAAGACCGCCTCCTAGATCACACGATGCCGCTGGAAACCGCCTTGAGAAAGAAATTAGGACATGCCGTTGATTTAGAGCAATTTAGAATTCGCGCGAACCGAGCGATGAGCAAGGGGAACTTGCAAGCCGAGGAGCACGAAATTTTGAGAAGCTTGCTTGAAGCATGGCAAAAACAAGAGCACTGTAAGAATAACACTGAAGACGTATAGTAACCCATGCCGACATTGAACTGGCTAACACGTGACGATGACCTTCGCGTGGCTTCGCACGTGTCGTGACCGTTGCTGGACGGCATCAGGGGCAGTGGGAAAGATTGAAGGAAGAGACACCCCCTCACCCCAACCCTCTCCCGCAAGGGGCGAGGGTGTTGGAGAACGAAAGGGCGCACATGACCACGAAATACGACGCGAGTGAGATTCTGGTGCTGGAAGGGATTGACCCGGTTCGGCGGAGGCCGGCGATGTATATCGGGGGGACGGACAAGACCGGGCTTCATCATCTCGTGTGGGAAATTCTGGATAATGCCATCGACGAGGTCATGAACGGGTATGCCACGACGATCACGGTAGAACTCGACAGGAACGGCGGCGGCATCCGCGTCATTGACAACGGACGCGGCATTCCGGTGGACCAGCACAAGAAGTATAAAAAGTCGGCGCTGGAAATCATCATGACCACGCTGCACGCCGGCGGGAAATTCGAAACAGGCAGTTACATCCACTCGGGCGGCTTGCACGGGGTCGGCGCCTCGGTGGTCAATGCCCTGTCCGATCACCTGGAAGTCACCGTCAAACGGCACGGGCACGAATGGCAGCAACGCTACCGGGCCGGCAAACCCCAGGGGCCGGTCACCAAGGGCAACGCGGTACGAGGCACGGGCACGTCGGTGTATTTTCGTCCGGACCCGTCCATATTCGGCAAGCAGACCACCTTCGACTCCACCCTGTTGCACCACACCCTCGAGGCCAAATCCTATCTGCACAAAGGTCTCAAGATCACTTTCAAGGACGGCCCCTCGCAACAGACGCACGACTTCGTCCATGAACAGGGCATTGAAGAATACCTCACCAAGCTCGTCAGGGACCGCGGCCACAAACCCACCGCGGACTTCGTGTTCTATTGCGAACGCCGCTTAGGCGACAACGGCAAGCCCGCGACAACCGGCGACGGCTTCGCCATGGAAGTCGCCCTGCAATGGACGGACGAACCCGCGGAATTCGTCCGGAGTTACGTGAACGGCGTGGCCACGCCGAACGGCGGCACGCATGAATCAGGCTTGCGAAACGGCATCGTGAAAACCGTGCGAAATTATATGGAGACACACAACCTCACGCCGAAAGGACTCAGCGTTCAGGCTGAAGACATCCGCGAAGGCATGGCCTGCGTCCTGAGCGTGCTCATCCTGAACCCGCAATTTCAGGGGCAGACCAAGGAACGGCTCAACAATCCCGAGGTGCAGGGACTCGTGGACAACGCCCTGCGCCCATCCCTGGAAAACTTTCTGCACGAAAATCAAAGCATCGCCGAAACCCTGGTCGGCCGCATGATCCTCGCGGCGCGCGCGCGGGAAGCCTCCCGTGAGGCGTCGAAGGCCGTCATCCGAAAATCCGCGGTGAGCCATCGCCTCAACCTGCCGGGCAAACTGGCGGACTGCCAAAGCACGAACCCCGAACTCAGCGAGTTGTTCGTGGTGGAGGGGGACTCTGCCGGAGGCACCGCGAAGCAGGGCCGCGACCTGAAAACCCAGGCGATCTTCCCCATCCGGGGCAAGGTGCTGAACACCGAGGAACTCACCCTGGGCAAGGTGGTCGAGAACAAGGAACTGGCGGACCTGGTCAAAGTTTTAGGCTGCGGGATCGGGCGTGACTTCGATCTCAAGAAATTACGCTACCGCAAAGTCATTCTGCTCATGGACGCGGACGTGGACGGCTACCATATCAGCACGTTGCTGCTCACCTTCTTCTTCCGGCACGTCCCGGACCTGATCAAACACGGGCACGTCTACATTGCCCAACCGCCGTTGTACCGCATCGACGTGGGCAAGGCCGTGCATTGGGCAGGAACGGATGAAGAGAAAGACCGCATCCTGGCCGAAGCCGACGGCAGGACCACGCCGGTCATCAGCCGGTTCAAGGGTCTCGGGGAAATGTTTCCCCAACAACTCAAAGAAACCACACTCGATCCCGCCACGCGCCGGCTCCTCAAAGTCGAGCTGCAGGACGAACTCGGCACCGACCGCACCTTCACTGAACTCATGGGCAAACGCACCGAAGCTCGTTACGAATTTCTCATGGCCAACGCCGCCCTCGCCGACAATCTGGACGTGTAGCAGAACGAAAGAAGGGAGGGCGGACACGCAGGTCCGCCCCTACGGAACCCTGCGGGACGGCACAGCCCGCTTGGTGTTACCTCCCCTTTGTAAGGGGAGGTCGAGCTAGGCATGCCCCCGCGAAAGCGGGGGTGGGGTAGAGCACCTAGCCATGGAGCCCGGACGTTCGCCTTCCTGCCCTCGCCTCTACCTCCCCTCGCCCCTCCCTACAAAGGAGGGGAACAAAACAGGCCTCCCTCTCGATTGGGAAAGAGTCTTATGCAACCTCAAATGACTCCTGCCGTTCACGTTGCGATTGACTGTCAGAGGCCGTGGCACGATAATGCCGGGACAGTCGTAAGGTAAATGAATTGCACTAGCACCCTCCTGACGAAGAAAGCGTGTTTCGATGACGAAGAAATCGTCCGAGCCTTCCGAAGAACAACGCGGCGAACCTGAAGGTCGAAATCGAAAGAGGTTCGACCAGCCGATAGCGATCGTGGGGATGGCATGCCGGTTTCCTGGTGCGCCGGATCTCCAGGCCTTCTGGCGTTTGCTCGAAGCCGGAGTGAACGCGGTGTCGGAAGGCGTACCGGGTTCCGGCGCCGGACGCGTCGGTCAGTTGTTCCCCGATGCGGTTCAGAGCAAAGCCTGCCGGTACGGCGCCTACCTCGACGGGCTCGACCTGTTCGATGCCGCGTTCTTCCGCATTTCGCCCGTCGAGGCGCAACTGCTGGACCCCCAGCAGCGACTGATGCTGGAAACGAGTTGGCTCGCGCTCGAAGATGCGGGGATGGATCCTGAACGGCTGAGGGGCAGTCGCACCGGAGTGTACGCGGGAATCAGCAACAACGAATACCGTCGGCTGATTTTGGCCTCCGTCGATTCGGACGACCCTGCCGCCAGCCTGTATACGGTCACCGGCACGTCCTATAACACGGCCATCGGCCGGGTGGCCTTCGCGCTGGGTCTGGAGGGCGCGGCAATGGCCGTGGACACCGCCTGTTCATCCTCACTGGTGGCCATCCACCAGGCGGTGACGGGTCTGCAGCGAGGTGAAACGAACCTTGCGCTTGCCGGAGGGGTCCACACGATCCTGTCCGGCCGGCTCCTGGAACTGCGCGCGAACGCTGGGATGTTGTCGCCGGACGGGAGATGCGCGACGTTCGACGCGGCGGCGAACGGGTACGTGCGGGGCGAAGGCTGCGGCATCGTGGTCCTGAAACGACTGAGCGAGGCGGAAGCGGACGGCGACCGGATCTGGGGGGTGATCCGGAGCACGGCCTTGAACCAGGATGGCGCAAGCCCGGGCCTGACGGTCCCGAACGGGGCGGCGCAGGAGCGATGCATCGTGGAGGCATTAAGCCACGCCGGGGTTCTGCCCTCGGATGTGGACTACGTGGAAGCGCACGGGACCGGCACGATCGTGGGCGACCCAATCGAGTTGCAGGCCATGGGGATGGCGTACGCCAAGGGACGCGACGCGGACCGGCCGCTGCTGATCGGGTCGGTAAAAACCAACTTCGGTCACCTGGAGTCGGCGGCGGGAGTCGCGGGTCTGATCAAGGTGATCCTGGCGATGCAGCGGGGTGTGATTCCGAAGCACCTGCATTTCCAAAGTCCGACTCCGCAAGTGGACTGGACCCGGCTGCCGTTGCAAGTCACTGCGGCACCGACGCCGTGGCCGCGCCATTCCGACCGTCCCCCGCTGGCGGGAGTGAGCGGGTTCGGGTGGTCGGGCACGAATGCGCACGTGCTGGTGGAAGGGTATCCAGCTCCGGACACCGCGGGAGCCGGTGAACAACAGTGGCCCACCGGCGCCGCGCAACCCATGACCGTGGTACTGCCGGAATCAACGGCGGACCTGCCGGTGAAAACGGAAGATCTCTCCGGGCGAACGACGCGGGTCCTGCCCCTGTCGGGGAAATCGGACGGGGCCCTGCGTGACTTGGCAAAGCAATACCTTTCTTGGCTCGACGAACACGAACGTTCATCAAGGGAAGCCGTGGATCCATTGCTTGCGGACATGGCGTGGACCGCCGGCGTTGGACGGAGTCACTTCAGTCACCGCGCGGGCGTCGTGTTCCACGACGCGACATCGCTACGGGATCAGCTCAAGAAATTGGCGGAAGCGGCCGAAGGACAGGGGCCACGGGCAGCGACCACGGTGGCGTTCGCATTCACCGGCCAAGCCAGCCAATGGGTCGGGATGGGAGAGGCACTCTACGCGAGCGAACCGGTGGTGCGGGCGGTGCTGGACCGTTGCGACGAGGTGTTACGCGAAACGCGCGGCGTCTCGTTGCTGGACGTGATGTTCGGACGGGCCGGGGCCTCGGGGATAAACCTGCACGACATGGCGTGGACGCAGCCGGCGATCTATGCGCTGGAGTGCGCGCTCACGTCGCTGTGGGCGAGCGTGGGGATTCGACCGGACGTGGTGATGGGTCACAGTCTGGGTGAATTGGCCGCGGCGCAGGCCGCCGGAGTATTCAGCCTGGAGGACGGGCTGCGGTTTGCCGCGACGCGAGGTGCGCTGATGGCGACTTTGCCGGAAGCAGGCGCGATGGCCGCGGTGTTTGCGCCGGCGTCGCAGGTGGCGGCAGCCGTGCGTGAGCAGAACGCGTTGGCCGGAGGCGCAGGTGTGAGCATTGCGGCGGACAATGGGTCGCATCAGGTGGTCAGCGGCTCGATCGAGGCAGTTGAAGCAATATCGGAGCGCTTTCAGTCCGAAGAACTCCTGGTCAACCGGTTGAACACGACGCTGGGGGCCCACAGCGCCCTGGTAGAGCCGGCGCTGGACGATCTGGAAGCGGCCTTAGATGGTGTGGCAATCCAACCTCCCTCCCTGACCCTGATCAGCAATCTGACGGGCCGTGCGGTTGAACCCGGGGAGATGCTGAACGGGACCTACTGGAGGCGACATGCCCGGGAGCCGGTGGCGTTCGCCTCCGGTGTCAGGACGTTGACGGACCTCGGGGTCGACCTGGTGATGGAGATCGGGCCGCATGCCGTGCTCGGACCGATGCTGTCCCTGAGTTGGCCGGAGTCGGAGCAGACCCCGTCACCGGTCGTGCTGTGGAGTCTGCGTCAACCATCCGACAATGCCCCAGCGGACGACTCCACGTTCGTGAAAGCGGTGGCCGGGGTGTACGCCGCGGGACTCCCGGTCTGTTTTGCAGGGCTGTTCGCGGGAGAAGCGCGTCGCCGGATCTCGCTGCCGGGCTATCCGTTCCAGCGCGAACGCCACTGGATCGAAGTGCCAAAGCGGCGTCGCCAGAGCGCGGGGCATCCCCTGCTGGGCACCCGTCACGAATCCGCTCGCGGCGAGATCGCCTTCGAAACGGAACTGTTTCCATCGGACCCGGCGTGGATGAACGACCACCGGGTGTTCGACCGGGTGATTGCACCGGGGGCGCTCTACGGCGCCCTGGCGGCCACAGCTTCCCTGAACGAAGGGACAGGATCGGTGATGGTCGAGGATTTCCTCATGCAAAGCGCGCTGGTTTTCCCGGAGGACAACTCCGAAAACGGGACCGGTGAACGGGGGCGGACCGTGCAGGTGCTGCTCGATGCTTCCGGGGATGGACCAGCGCGCCGTGTCCAGATCCTCAGCAAAGGAGGCGCCGACGAGGCCTGGACGCTGCACGCGGAAGGCCGGGTCTCGGCCGGGTCCCGCCCGCCGGAAGCCGAAACGAGAGTGAACCTGGAAGGCCTGAAGGCCGATCTGTCGCCCATGGACGTGCCTGCCTTCTACCGCGCCAAGGCCGGAGTCGGGATTGATCTGGGTCCGTCGCTCCGCACATTGGGGAGGGTCTGGTCACGGCCGGGCGAGGCATTGGGCGAAGTGACGTTCCCGGAAGCACTCGGCCGCAACGGACTCGACGTCCACCCGCTCCTGCTGGACGGTTGCTTCCAGGTCATAGGAGCGGCACGCAATCCGGCCGGGGACGAAGACGGAATCACGTATCTGCCATTCGGTTGCGAACGATTGTGGCTGGCCGGACGGCTGCCGGACCGGGTCGTCTGTCACGTGCGCATGCGTGCGGCGAGCCGGGGGCCGGCCGAGGAAACGGGCGAGACACCGGAAGTCCTGGCCGCCGACCTTCGTATCTACGACGCGAGCGGGACGTTGCTCGGTGAGTTCACCGGATACACGGTGAAGCGGGCGACGAGGGCGGCGTTGCTCTCGGCAACCGAAGAAATTAACGAGTTGCTGTACGAAGTCGTGTGGCGGGACCGCGCACTGGCGCCGGGCATGCCGTCCGCGGATTTTCTGACGAGACCGGCAACCATTGCGGCCCGTTTGGGTTTATTCACCGGGTACCTGACGGCTGAAGGCGTCGAAGCCGGCAATCGGGCCGCCTTGTTGGAAGACCTGGAACGGTTGTCGTGGTCCTATGCCCTCATGACCCTGGACAAGCTGGGCTGGGAGCGCACCGCGGGCGAGGTCGTGGACTCCGGGGAATTGCGGCAGCGTTTCAAAGTCGGGGCAGAACACGAGCGCCTGTTCCGGCGGATGATGGAGATGCTGGCCAAGTCCGGTGTGCTGGCGACGACGGACCACGGTTTCGTGGTCAAGGCCGGGACCGGTGACGCGTTACCGGAGGACGCCATCAGCGATCCTGACGAGTTCGCGAGCCGGATGGCTGCGCAATACCCACATGGGGCGAACGAGATCGGGCTGTTCCGGCGGAGTGCGAACGCCCTGTCGGAGGTGCTGCTCGGCCGCATGGACCCGCTGACGCTGCTGTTCAGCAGTGGTGAGCCGACCGCGGCCGACCTGTACAAGAAGGCGCCGGTGGCTCGCGCAGCGAACCGGATGCTGGCGGATGCGATTGCTGCGCTGCTGAGCGAACTGCCGGACGGAAGAAGGCTCAGGGTATTGGAGGTGGGCGCCGGCACCGGGTCGGCGACGGCGGCGGTCCTGCCGGAACTCCCGGACGGGCGGTTCGACTTCACCTATACGGACATCTCCGCCGGTTTCTTTGCGGAAGCGGAGTCCCGTTTCGGCGGCAAGGAGGCGTCAATCGAATACCGAGTGTTGGATATCGAAACAGAACCGTTGGCGCAGGGCTTCGACGCGCACGGGTATGACCTGATCCTTGCATCCAACGTGCTGCACGCCACGCGGTATCTCAACGAGACGCTGGACCACTGCCTGGCGTTGCTCGCGCCGTCGGGACAATTGATGGCGCTCGAGAACCTGAGAGGTCAGGGTTGGCTGGACCTGACGTTCGGACAGTTGGACGGCTGGTGGCGGTTTGCCGACGACTACCGTCCGCACCACGCCCTGGCCAGCCCCGCGGTGTGGCGGCGCGCGCTCGGAGACGCGGGGTTCGGCGACGTCGCGGTCCTGGGAGTGGACGAGTCAGACCCGAACGCGAACCCGGACCGCGGCGTGATCGTGGCACAAGGACCGGCGAAGGTCATCGAGGCTCCCGGCGTGTGGGTCATGGCCGCGGACCGTAGCGGCGTGGCAACGGAACTGGCAACAGAATTGGCCGCGAGGAACCAAACTGTCGTGCTGGCAGGGACGGAAGAAACGGAATACGGGAAGCCAGCCGGTCCCGGTGTGTTCGAGATTACCGTGGAACCGGAACAACGCGAATCCTGGCAATCGTTGTTTGAGAAACTGCCCAGGGACGTGCCGCTCCACGGCGTGGTCCATTTCACGGCGCTGGACGGTCACGGGGCGCAGACCACGACCGCTGACATGGCGAAGGACGTGACGCAAGCCGGGGCCAGCGCCTTGGCCCTGGTGCAGGCCTTGATCGACTCCGACGCGACACCGGCGAAAGGCCTGTGGCTGGTCACGCGCGGGGCGCAGGTAGTGGAGCGGGAACGTGGCGGGGAACTGGCCGGCGCCACGCTATGGGGGTTCGGCAAGGTGGTGGCCCGGGAAGCCGTTCACTTGCAGCCGAGGATGATCGATCTGGACCCCGAAGCGACGGCGACACGGGCCGAGCTTGCCAATGAGTTACTGTATCCCGACCACGAAACCCATATCGCCTATCGGTTAGGACGCCGTCAGGCCGCCCGTCTGATTCGGGCCGGATCAGTGACGGAGCGGCTCATGTTGCCGGAAGAGTCAGGCTGGCTGCTTGAGCCCGATGCCGGCGGGTCGCTCGAAAGAATGCAGGCGGAACCCTTGCCGGCGCGTGCCCTGGAACCGCGTGACGTGCGCGTGGCCATCGGAGCGACCGGGCTCAACTTCTGGGACGTGTTCCGCGCGATCGGCCTGATCGACGTCGGGTTGTTGGGCGGGGAATTCTGCGGCCGGGTTCTCGAAACGGGGGCCGAGGTCTCGACTGTCTCGGTAGGCGACCTCGTGGTCGGGTTGGCGTTCGGCACTTTCGGGTCGGAGACCGTGACACGCGAGGAAATGGTGACGCGCGCACCCGCGGGCGTTCCGGTCACGGAGCTGGCCACGATGCCGACCGCGTTCGTATCGGCCGTACTGTCATTCGATCTCTCGGGGCTGGAAGCCGGTGAACGGGTGCTGATTCATACGGGCGCGGGCGGCGTCGGCTTGGCGGCCATCCAGATGGCGCAGGCCGCGGGTGCCGAGGTCTTCGCCACCGCGAGCGCGCGCAAGCAGGCGTATCTCCGGTCCCTGGGCGTGACGCACCTGTTCGACAGCCGCACGACCGCGTTCGGCAAAGAGATCCTCGACGCCACGGGCGGCGTTGGTGTGGACGTGGCGCTGAACAGCCTGACCGGAGAAGGCTTCATCGACGCGAGCCTGTCCTGCCTGAAGCAGAGCGGCCGGTTCGTGGAGTTGGCCAGGGTGGACATCTACAGTGAGGAGCAGATGGCGACGGCGCGGCCGGACGTGGCCTACCACATCCTGAAACTGGACGTGCTCAAGGAGGATTTCCCCGCGGAGCCCGGAGACGCCCTGAGGCGCGTGATGAAGCGGCTGGAAGCGGGAGAATTGTCACCGATCATCCACAGCCGGTGGCCCCTGACCGAAGCGGGGCCGGCCATGAAGTTCATGCGCGCAGCCCGGCACATCGGCAAAATCGTCCTCGCCACGTCGCCGATCGAGAGCGGCCGGTTGCGGCAAGACCGGACCTACCTCGTGACCGGCGGTCTGGGCGGCATCGGGTGCGTCATGGCCAACTGGCTCGCCGACCGGGAAGCGGGAACGATCGTGCTGAACGGACGGCGCGCACCGGACACCGAGGCCGAAGAAGCGATCGACGCACTCAGGAAACGCGGGGTGACGGTCCGGGTGGAATTGGCGGATGTGACGGACGCGACAGCCATGGACCGCATGCTGGAGCGGATGGACCGGGACCTGCCGCCGCTCGGCGGGGTGATTCATAGCGTGGGCGTGTTGTCGGACGGTGCGATCGGGAATCAAACTTGGGAGAAGTTCGAGACGGTGCTGTGGCCGAAGGTGCTCGGGGCCTGGCACTTGCACCGGGCGACCGAGGACCGGGATCTGGATTTTTTCATCCTGTTCTCCAGCATCGTCGGGGTGATGGGCAATCCGGGCCAAGCGAACCACGCCGCGGCCAATGCATTCCTGGATCAACTCGCCGGTCACCGCCGCGCGCTGGGACTGCCCGGACAGGCCATTGCCTGGGGGGCTTGGTCTGGGCTCGGCGAAGCGGAAGAACAACGGGAGCGGATCGACCGGCAACAGACGGCATTCGGCGGGGGTTGGTTCACCCCGCAGCAGGGACTCAAGGCGTTCGACAGGCTGGTGCGCCAGGACGCGACGACTTCCGTAGTGATGTCCATAGACTGGTCGGTGTTTGCAGAGGCTGTCGCGGACCATCCGCCCCTGCTGGAAGACCTGCTGTCCGCAACCACGGAGGGCAAGACCGATGCCGCGGCCGCGTCGGGCGACCTGCTTTCCCGGCTGCGGCAAACGCCTGCAGGGGCGCGCGAGGAACTGCTGGTGGCCTTCCTGCAACGTGAGGTGCAGGCGGTGCTGAGGCTGCCGTCAACCCCCGCGCCCACCGTGGGGTTCTTCGACCTGGGCATGGACTCGCTGATGGCCGTGGAACTGCGAAACCGGCTGAACCGGGCGTTCGCCGAAGAGTACACGGCACCCAATACCGTCGTGTTCGACTACCCGGACATCGCCACGCTCGCCCGCCATCTGGTCGAGGCACTCGGCGAGATCGGCGGTACGCCCGCGCATCAGGCACAGCAGGCGGCGCCTCCGGCAGTACTGCGCGAGGACGACGGAATTGCGATCATCGGCATGGCCTGCCGGTTCCCCGGCGCTCCGGATCTCCCGGCCTTCTGGCGTCTGCTCGAAGCAGGCGCGAACGCGGTGGCCGACAGACGTACGGGGACCGATGCCTGGAGCGATCTCGCTCGAGACATTCCAACCGGGTACGCCGCTTACTGCCGGGGTGCATTTGTGGAAGAGATCGACAAATTCGACGCAGGCTTCTTCGGGATCAGGCCGATCGAGGCGCGCCTGATGGATCCTCGGCAACGCATGATGCTGGAAACGAGTTGGCAGGCGATCGAGGATGCCGGGATGGATCCGGAACGGTTGAGGGGCAGCCGCACCGGGGTCTACGCCGGGATCGGCGCCAGTGAGTACCGGGACCTGATGGCAATGGGCGATGACGGCGTCAACTATCTGGGCACCGCCGCGAGCATGGCGGTCGGGCGGGTCGCCTTTCATCTGGGTTTGGAGGGGCCGACGATGCCGGTGGAACTGAACTGTGCGTCGTCACTGGTCGCCCTGCATCACGCGGTCGCGGCGTTGCAACGAGGCGAAGTGAACATGGCACTCGTCGGAGGCGTGAGCGCAATCCTGTCGTCCGGGATCATCAGAGAGATGGCGGATTTGGGAATGTTATCGCGGACGGGTGAATGCAAGACCTTCGAGGCCTCTGCGGACGGCTTCGTGCGAGGCGAGGGCTGCGGAATGGTCGTCCTGAAGCGGCTCGGCGAGGCGAAGGCCGGCGGCGACCGGATTTGGGGAGTGATCCGCGGTTCGGCGGTCAATCAAAACGGAGCAAGCGCGGGGCCCACGGTGCCCAATGGTCCGGTGCAGGAGCGGGTCATCGAGGAGGCACTGTCCCGGGCGGGCGTGTCGCCGGCGGACGTGGACTATCTGGAAGCCCATGGGTCCGCATCGGAGTTGGGTGACACGATCGAAGTGCAGTCGGCGGCAGCGGTGTACGGCCAGGGACGTGAAGCGGACCGCCCGCTCTTGATCGGCTCGGTGAAGACGAACATCGGCCACCTGGAGCCGGCTGCAGGGGTTGCGGGCCTGATCAAGGTCATCCTGGCGATGAACCAGAGCGTCATTCCCAGGCACCTGCACTTCCGTGACCCCAACCCCAACATCGAGTGGGACCGGTTACCCGTGCGCGTGACTTCCGAAGCGACGGACTGGCCCGTGCACCCCGACCGGCCGCGGTTTGCGGCGATCAGTGCGTTCGGTATCTCGGGGACGAATGCGCACGTGGTTGTGGAAGGAAACGGGACAGGCGTCGGTGTGGGTTCACGGCATCAGCCCGCCGGTGAGGCGCAGCCCGTGGCCGTTTCCCTGCCAAAGTCCGTAGCGAACCTGCCATTGGCGACAGAAGAACTTACCCCGCGCAAAACGCGGTTCCTGCCGCTGTCGGGAAAGTCAGAGGTCGCCCTGCGGGAACTGGCGAAACACTACCTCTCATGGCTCGACATGCGCGATGTGTCAGCCCAGGACGCTGCTGATCCCCTGCTCGCGGACATGGCATGGACAGCGGGCGTCGGTCGGAGTCACTTTGCTCACCGGGCCGGTGTGGTCTTCCACGACGCCGCGTCTCTGCGGGACGGGCTGAAGAAGCTCGCGGAAGCTGATGAAGGAGTAGAACCACGGGCAACGACCAAAGTGGCGTTCGCGTATACGGGCCAGGCCAGCCAATGGATCGGAATGGGTGAGGCCCTCTACGCGAGCGAGCCGGTGGTGCGGGTGGTCCTGGACCGCTGCGACGCGGTCATGCGGGAAGCGCAGGGCGCCTCGTTGCTGGAGGTGCTGTTCGGTCAAGCGCCGGGGCATCCGAACGACGCGGCGTGGATGCAGCCGGCACTCTATGCGCTGGAATGCGCGCTCACGGCGCTGTGGGCGAGCGTGGGGATTCGGCCCAGCGTGGTGATGGGACACAGCCTCGGAGAGTTGGCCGCGGCGCAGGCGGCCGGAGTGTTCAGCTTGGAGGACGGGTTGCGATTTGCCGCGGCACGGGGTGTGCTGATGGGCGGGTTGCCGGAAATCGGGGCGCAGGCCGCGGCTCTCGACGATCTGCAAGCGGCACTGGAAGGCGTCGCGATTGCACCGCCGTCGCTCACCCTGGTGAATTACGTGACGGGCCGGGTGGTGGTGCCGGGTGAAACGCTTGACGCGACGTACTGGTACCGACAGGCGAGTGAGCCGGGCGCCCCCGACCGTTGCGTGCACACATTGGGGGATATGGGAGTGGAGACTGTCGTGGAGATTGGTCAGCGCACGACACCGGCTTGGACTGCCGGCAATGGCGAGGCGCCGGTCGTTCTGTCGAGTCTCCCGGAACACGACGACACAACAGCGAAGACCGCGGACGGCGCATTTGTGGAGGCGGTTGCGGAGGCGTACGCGGTGGGACTCCCGGTTTCCTTTGCGGGTCTGTTCGCGGGAGAAACCCGTCGCCGGGTGTCCCTCCCCACCTACCCGTTCCAACGCCGTCGCCATTGGATCCAGATACCGAATAGGAAATAAACAACGACAACGTCTTGAGAACTCTTGAGGCATGTCCATCTTTTGTTATCAAGAAAAAACTGTGCTCCCCTCTTATGGACATACTCTTCACAATTGTCGGTGCTCCTTATCTTGCATTTTATATTGCACATCCAGACCATTGAATATAGTATTGGTTGCCTAAAATACCAAGATTGTCATTCATCTCAACAACTGAAAATCTTGCGAGAAAGCTCATCGATGAGAACCACGAAGGAAGACCGTCATGCGCGAGAAGCAGTGGGCCGAAAAATATCCCGGCCTCGGGACCGAGCCGGTTCCCACCGAGCCCTTTATCTCAGAAGAACACTTCCGGCTTGAACGCGACCGTATCTTCCGCCGAACGTGGATCAACGTCGGCCGCGTGGAAGAAATTCCGAATGCAGGTGACTTTTTTGTCCGTGAAATTGCCATCTGTAGCGTCTCCATACTTGTCATTCGAGGTTCGGATGGCATCGTGCGCGGCTTTCACAACGTGTGCTCGCATCGCAGCAACAAGCTTATTCTGGATGAGCGGGGTACGTGCCGAGGTAGTGTGCACTGCAATTTCCACAACTGGATGTACAACGACAAGGGCGCGTTGATCCATGTCCCCGACGAAGAAAATTTCTTCAACTTCGACAAACGGGAACACGGATTGACGCCAGTGAACACGGATGTCTGGGCAGGCTTCATTTTCGTTCATCTGGACCCTGACCCCGCCGAGACGTTGCGAGACTACCTGGGTGGAGTTGCCGACCAACTTGATGGCTGCCCGTTCCATGAGATGAAACTGATGTGGACCTACAAGATTGAAGTGAACGCCAACTGGAAGGTTATTCAGGACGGCCAAAACGAACTCTATCACCTACCGTTCCTGCACCGCCAGATTGTGCGCGACGCCTTCATGCGTAACGATAAGGGGAATTGCCGCTACCAGGCTGTCAATCTATACAACTACCACAGCGTTTATTCGATTGCATACCAGCCGTCTCAGGCGTTAACGCCTCTCCGAATTGCGTTGTCCGCAGATGCTCTCCAAACGCCTATATTCCGAATCCCGCAGATGATCGGCAAGCTGGACCACTACATGGTGTTTCCTAACTTCGTGATTGATCTGGCAGAGATCACCCGCTCGACAGCCTGCTTAAGCTATAATTTTTGGCCACTCGCCGTCGATCGGACAATATGGGAAATACGTATGCATTTCAGGGAACCCGTGAGCATACGCGAACGGCTTCGACAGAAATATTTCAGGCGTCTCACTCTGGATACGCTGCAGGAGGATGTGGCCGCGCAGGAAAACGTATACGAGGGTCTTACCTCCCGCACCAAGACGAATATGATCTTACAGGACAACGAGGTGGCAATACGCTTCTTCCACAAAATTGTGGGGAATTACGTGGGTTCTATAGGGGGCGCGTGAGCGACAGTCTCTTGGAGCAAAAAAGAGTGGGCGGTCATGGCTGAGCTTGAGTTGCCTGAACCATTCGAGGACTTGGCACCATATCTCGACTGGGCACTGGAACCTGAGCGAGCACTAACCGAGAAGAAGGCAGCGGCTTCGATGGATGAGATTCGTGCCTTCTACGACGCGATGATATCGCGGATCGACGAGATACTTGACTATCTGGAGCCTTACTTTGGCAGAGACATGCCTGCCCCAGCGTATCGCCTCTACCTGATGTCGCTAACGTTGGTGGACCTCTCCACGCTCGTAGAGTTCTACAAGCGTCGTGAGTCGATCAAAGCCTGCGACCCGCTACGTTTCATCCCTCAGCAGTGAGCGAAACGAAGCTGTGCGTTATCCGCTTCACAACGCCATCCATGATCATCCAACGCCAGATCTTCTGGGTCCGGATACCGAAGCGGCAACCCGACAATCAACCCGCGCAACGGTCGATGGTTCATGTCGGATTACGCTACGCTCACCCGTATATGGTCTCCTCCCGTATTGCAAGACCTTGTTTGAGCCTGACAGGGACAGGCTTGCTCTCGTCTATCCGGCCTGTTGGCGAAGGGCCACGCCCTTCTGGCCTCGATGAAGTACGCGCGTATCGTCCTTATCGACCTATCGGCGTCAAGCCGCCGTCGGATGAGCCAGGGTAGCGATACGCCGGTCTGACTTGTGGTGTCATCGCTCGTCACAGGGTCGTCGCAATGCACGGTCGGCTCCCGCCTTGTCGCTCTTCTTCCTGAGCCGGCCGTGCCTCAGGCCGCTCGGTACCGCGTCTCCGTGCGGACCACCGCCCCCCCGAGCCGCGCTAACTTGTTCGCCAGCGCCACCGTGGCCTTGTTCGTGCCACGCGTTTCCTTGAGCCGGGTGACCCACCGACTGAACCGATCCTCGCGGTGTGCCGCCCGGCGCAGCACGGCCCGCGCGCCATGGACCAACAGACTCCGCACATAGCGGTCCCCGCGCTTACTGATCCCCAGCAGCACCGTTTTGCCCCCGCTGCTGTGCTGCTTGGGCACCAGCCCCACCACACAGGCCGGCAGGTTCGCCAAGTCCGCCCGCACCTGGCCGCGCCGGAGCACCTTGCGCCTCACCTCGTGCCCCTGGCGATCACAACCCACCACTTGAAACGTGTGCTTGGCCACCTCCAACCCAATCGTCGTCAACTCGTTCATGGTCGTCCCCTTTTGTGCCTGGATGGTTGTCGTGAATCGCTCCATCTTGGCACACCCAACGTCAATGAATTAAGCGGGAGGAGACCATCTCATCGACCTGCGCAAAACTATACTCAGGTCGACAAAGCTAGAGGGAGGAGTCTGGGAAGAGGAGGTCTGTTCAGGAGAGGCGGTAAGCTAGGTCATGACTGCCGACGGCCACGAGGAAAACCGTTTGGTCCTTCTCTAGTTCAAAGACTAACCGTGCCGTCTTATTCAGTCGGACAGAATAAAGAGAGCCATAGCTCGGCAGTTTTTCGAGATTCCTGCCAGGAGTCAGGGTGCCGGTCATGAGTTCGTGGAGCACCTGCCTTAATTGACTGGCTGGCTCAGGACTTAACTTACGTTTCAATCGCTTAAAACGAGGACTGACGCCACGAATGCCCGCGATACGAAGCGTAGGTTGTGGGGCCATTCACTCTTTATCCAATGACGCCATAAATTCGTCGACATCGGTAGAGACTTTGTCATCCGCGTTTGGCTTGTCGGCTAACCCGTCATTGATCAGGATAAGCCACCGAAATTCTTGGAGAAGGTCTATCCAGTTCAGGCTCCATTCGACAACCTTATCATTGTTTGACTGCAAATATGACCGAAAATGTCGTTCGTACTCCTCAAATGTCGAAACAATGATTCCGCTCTCATCAAGTATTTCAGGTCTCGTGACGGACCGCTTCACGTGCATATAGATTTCATAGTAATCCAAAAAGAGATTTTTAATGGAGTCAAGGTCTTTCTTCGTCAACTTCTTTTTGTCGCGGAGGTTAGACGCGACTCGACGATTCACGGCACGAATCTGTTCGACAAAGTCCTGCCTCTTGTCAACGGTCAACGGAGACATGGCCCTCTTGCTCCCAAAGAGTTGGACGGCATGTAGACGAAGGTGTAGACGATGCATCGTCGTTCCTCCCTTTTACAACACTGTCCCCTGAAAAGTCACGAACTCTTTACTCTGTCCGACAGGATACACTATACGCTCGTCATTCGCTCCACTGAAGCTACCCCTAACGGGTCCTTGCCCCATGAAACAGGGATGGTGCGGCTACAAAAAAAGGGGGAATTCTACAACAAGCCGTTCTGATCGAGAAATTCCCGGACCTCCGCCACGCACGCCTTCGGGGCTTCGAGTTGCAGGTAGTGTGTCGTCTCGGGCAGGAAGTCATACTCCACCGTCATCATGTGCCCGAAGTCGACCGTCGGCAGGTAGGCATACGGCAGGGTGGGGTCGGCCCCGACGATTTTGGTCGGGCAGGGCAACATGCCCAAGTCCACCAACGGGGAAAAGCTCCTGACGTAATCCATGATCTGGGCCTCGTATTCACGAGGGCACCGGAGTTCATAATCCTGCCCGTTCGCGGACCGTCGTAGCGTCGTCCTCGCCATGAGTTCCAATACGCCGGGCACGACTCTGGTGAAAGCCGGTAAATAGCTGAGGAGTTCGATAAAGTCCTCTTGCCTTGGGAACCGAGACGCGCGTCGCCGGGTCAGTGCGGCGGCGCGTTCGGCGGCATCATCAAATTGTCTCTGGCTGGCGCCGGGTTTGCATAACGGGGGATCAAACAGGATCTGCGCCGCCAGGCTGTTGCTGTCGGCGGATAAAAAGAGAGAAACCAGGGCCGAAGCGGAATGAAAGACCCCGATTGCGGGTTTGGCCCCGTAGTGCCGGTCAATGGCTTCGAGAATACGTTCCTGGTCGCGGATCAAGGTCGGAACGTTATGCTTTTCGCGGGCGCCGACAGTATTCCAGCCGTGGTTCCTGAGGTCATAGACGATGAGGTCGAAATCGCTGGCGAGCCGTGACCAGAACGGGTAATAGAGGTCGATCGCCAGCCCGTTCCCGTGGCTCAGCACGAGCCGGGGACCGTCGGGATTCCCGTGTCGCCTCAGGGTCGTGACCGTGTCCTCGTCGAGACGGACTTCGCACACCGAACGCGGCTCGGGGATCTCCCACATGGGCTATAAAGTCATAGAAAAATCGGAGCAAGTTGCCGAGCCCTGCACCTCGCCCGCTGAAAAGCGCCGCCGGACGGAACGATGTTCAACCGGTGCGGCTATCGATAAAGTCGATCAATTTCCGTACGGTGTCAGCCTTCGGACAATCTTCGGGTGTAAACGAAATGTTGAACTCCCGGGCGACCACTTTCCCGAACGCAAGAACATCCAGAGAAGACGCGCCGAGTTCAGTGAGGCAGGTATTCAGATCATCCGGCAGATTCAACGGCTGCCCATCGACTTTGAGGTTCTCGTTAATGAGTGTTTTAACCCGTTCTTCTGTTGACGGCATAACGTAGGGCCTCCTGTAGTAAGTAAGTCTGTAGTAAGTAAGTAAGTGAATGAGTGAGTCAGTGAGACTCCGTCCTGAACCCTCTGACGTGTGAATCAGAGGCACCACATTAGCACGCTGTAGAACGAAAATCCAGAGTCACCCTTGTACATGTTCAGTCATTCCCTTCGACAGGCTCAGGACAGGCGTTGACAGAATGAGGAACCGCCCACAAAGTGGAAACCAGAAAGAAGGGCCATCTTTTCCCTCCCCTTTGTAAGTGGGCGCATTTCCGAAGAGGGAATGCAGGTGGGGTAGAGCCGAATAGCCATGGCGCACGATCAACGAACACAACAAGGATTCCAAAGAACTCTGGTTCAGAAACGGCGACTTCGGAGGGACATGACTCCTGCCGAAAAGCTTCTCTGGCCCAAACTCCGTTCCAAACAATGTCACTTAGTCAAGTTTCGCCGGCAACATGCCATCGGTCCGTTTATCGTCGACTTCTTTTGTCCGGGACAGTCACTCGTGGTTGAAATCGATGGCGACGTTCATGCCGAAAAAGCCCAACGAATAAAAGACCGGCAGCGGAAACGGCATTTACGTTCCTTGGGTCTTCAAGTCATTCGCTACACGAATGATGAGGTGCTGAACAATTTGGATGGTGTGCTCGAACATCTGCTTTCAGTGCTATCCTCGGACTCTACCTCCCAACTTTTCCCTCTTCGGAAAAAGTTCCCGTCCTTACAAAAGAGGGGAAGGAAAAAGCCGAAAGTGTCAACGAATGACTGAACACATACAATCCTCGCCCAATCGCCTCGGACGCGGAATCCCAGGCTTTGTCCTGAGGCGTGCGGGGCGGTAGAATCCACCTCCGATGAAACCCCTCGACGTCGTGAAGCACTACCATGAGCAGACCAAGCACGAATTCAACCGGTATGCCCGCGCGTTGGGGTACATGGACTGGGCCAACCAGCCCGATCCCTTCCGGCGCTATGAAGGAGCGCCGTTGTTTGCATTGCCGCTGCTCGGGGCCGACGACGAGCCCGTTTCGCCTGCTTATGAATCGCTCTTTGCCTCGCAACCGGTCCCTGCCCAACCCTTGACCCTGAACAGTCTTTCCCGATTCTTCGAGTACGGGCTCTCCATCACGGCGTGGAAGGAATACGGGGGGAATCGCTGGGCGTTACGCAGCAATCCTTCCAGCGGCAATCTGCATCCGACGGAAGGCTATCTCCTGATCAGAGAAACCGCCGATCTTCCGCTGAAGGCGGGACTCTATCACTATGCCCCCAAAGAACACGGCCTGGAGCACCGGTGGCAGGGTTCGAACGAGGAGATCGAAGCCCTCCTCCAACCCTTTCCCCCGCAATCCTTTTTCGTCGGGCTGAGTTCGATCCATTGGCGGGAAGCGTGGAAGTACGGGGAACGCGCGTTTCGCTACTGCCAGCACGACGTCGGCCATGCCTTGGGCACGCTACGGATTGCGGGAGCCGTTCTCGGGTGGCGGGTCTTTCTGCTCGCCGGGCTCGATGACCGGACAATCGGCGCCCTGCTCGGCTTGAACCGGTTGCATGAATTCGACCGGACCGAACCCGAATTACCCGAACTGCTGTGCGTGGTCTGTCCTAACTCAACTCCTCTACCCCCCCTATCCCCCCCACAAAAGGAATCCCTGCCATCCACGATTGATCAGGCCGTACTCCGGCATTGGGAACAGGGAGACTGGCGCGGCAAGGCGAACCGGTTGAGCCGGGACAACCCCGTTCCCTGGGAAATCATCGATGACGTGACCAAGGCCTCCTGGAAAAGTTCGATGGGGCAACCGGAACTTGGATTGTCCTCCTCCCCTGCCCCGTTCCCGGAACGGACGCCTCCTCCTGATCCCCGGGCAGACACGATCTCCGCGCATCAAATCATTCATCAACGACGAAGCGCGGTGGCGCTCGACGGGAAAACGTCGATTTCCGCACAACAATTTTTCACGATGCTGGAACGCGTCATGCCGCACGCGGATCGACCAGTCGCCCAACGGCCCATGCCGTGGGATTCGCTGCCGTGGGACCCCACCATCCACCTGGCCCTGTTCCTACATCGCGTCGACGGCCTCCTGCCCGGCATGTACATGCTCCTGCGAAACGCCGACCCGGCTCTCAAGGCCACTTTTCAACAAGCCATGCATGAGCAATTCGCCTGGACCGTTCCCGAGGGTTGTCCCGCATCGCTTCCCTTGTACTTGTTGGAAGACGGAAACGCCCAACGGATCGCCACGCAGGTAAGCTGCCACCAGGAGATCGCGGGCGCCGGGACGTTTTCATTGGGGATGATTGCGGAGTTCGAGGCCTCCCTGGAAAAACATGGACCGTGGTTTTACAAACGCCTATTTTGGGAGACGGGGCTTATCGGGCAGGTGCTGTACCTGGAAGCGGAAGCGGCCGGCGTCCGTTCAACCGGCATCGGGTGTTTTTTTGATGATCCCGTGCATCGCGTGCTGGGCTGGTATCCCGACACGCGATTTCAATCCTTGTATCACTTCACCGTCGGCGGCGCCGTAGAGGATCATCGCCTCACCACCCTGCCTCCCTATGGCGAACGGAGCGAGGGGCCGCTCCCTTGAAGTCTGACCATGGAATAGGATAGGGTATTTGTCAGCCACGGCGGCGTCGGCTCATCGCTTTTGCGACGAGCGAAGCCCCTCCCTTCAGACAAAAAATCGCCCAATATAAAGGAGGACACCATGAATCCACTCGACTCGATCCCTGGAACGATAGGCGCAGGATTCGTGCTGACCGTCGTTCTGTATTTTGTGGTGAAAATGCTTGTCTAATTTTCAACGGACTTTACACTGAACTGAACTCAACCCGAAAAGGATATATCATGGAAACCTTATTAGCCTGGGGACATTTTCTGGCGGGCATCACCTGGATCGGTATTTTGTATTATTTCAATTTCATTCAAGTTCCCTTCCTGGGCAAAGTCACACCCGAGACCAAGGCGGAGGCCTTTCAACATCTGGTCCCGAATGCGCTCTGGTGGTTCCGGTGGGGCGCCCTGGCCACGTGGCTGTTCGGTGCCGCACTCCTGATGAACCAGGGCCGGTTCGGCTCGGCTTTCGCCCTGCAGGGACAGGATGCCGTCATCGGGATGGGGGCGTGGCTGGGCACTATCATGCTCTTGAACGTCTGGGGCATTATCTGGCCCAACCAGAAAAAGGTACTGGGGCTGAAGGAAGCCTCGGCCGACGAGAAGAAACAGTCCGCCCGCATGGCTCTCCTGGCGTCACGGACCAACACGTTGCTGTCGATTCCCATGTTGTTTTTCATGGCATCGTCCGGGCACGCGTCCGGTCTGTTTTAAGCGGATCGGTTTGAGATAGGAAACATGGAAGGAGGAGTGTACGTGATGTGGTTGCGTCATAAGACCATTGTTATTTTGTTGCTTATCGCGTCGGCGGCGGTGTTCGCGCCGAGCGCGTGGGCGAACGACACGGAAGGCTTGTTTGTGGGGGTCAGGTTCGGTCATGAGCTTGCCGACGCGACTTATGCCAAGAGCGTCCACTACAACGCCGGTGTTCTCGCCCCGCCTCTGGAGGATGGAAGTGTGATCGCGGGCGAGGATAGCGCCAATGACGGCTTCAACGCGTTCTCGGCGAACCTGGGCTATCGCGCGTTCCTGTCCGACCAGGTGTACCTTTCGGGCGAGGTGGAGGGTGCGGTCTACTCCAATGCCGTGCAAGGCTTTTTCGAAGGCACGTACACGGGTGACACAAACCCCATTCCCTCTCAACACGTCTTTCCCGGAGCATGGAAAGTGGACAAGAACCACAGCCTCGGGTTCAATGCACGATTGGGGTACGTACCCCAGGGATTTGCCTTCTTGGGCGAAGGCCGCTCGGTGTACCTGATTTCCGGGGTAAAGTGGCTGGACGCGACGTTTGAAGCTGCCTTTGATAATCGTGGAGTTGGTGATGACGCCATTCGCGGCGTCACCCGCAAAACGCGCCATGCCGTTCCCTGGCTCATTGGAGGCGGCCTGGAGTTCGGAAGCAGCACGAATCGCTTCGACGTGCGCATCCACTATTCCAATTGGAGCATGGATTACGCCGGCGGTGACGGGGCAACTGAAGCCACCGCCTATGTGCCAAACGATTTTGACGTTGACGAAGTCGGCATCTCCCTGGGATATACCAGATCGTTTAGCCTGGGCATGTAAGGAAAGAGGGCCGGCACGCGCCGGCCCCTACGCGCAATACACTATCGTGATAGCATATTCATTGTTTGAGCCGGTCAGACGTTGCCGGCTCCGGTTCATTTCATCATCACTATTCATACGAAAGAGGATCTTATGAGCAAGAGTCTCAAGGGCACACAAAGCCATGACAATCTGAAAGCCGCGTTTGCCGGCGAATCCCAGGCGAATCGCCGGTACCTGTATTTTGCGCGTCGCGCCGATATCGAAGGATATCCGGACGTCGGTGGGTTGTTCCGCGACACGTCCGAAGCCGAAACCGGCCATGCCTTCGGGCACCTGGATTTTCTGAAGGAAGTCGGCGACCCCGCCACGGGTGAACCCATCGGGAACACCGAATCGAACCTCAAGGCAGCCATTGAAGGTGAAACCTACGAGTACACGCAAATGTACCCGGGCATGGCCAAAACCGCGAGGGACGAAGGCTTTGAAGAATTGGCGGAATGGTTCGAGACCCTGGCCAAGGCGGAACGCTCCCACGCCAACCGTTTCACCAAAGGGCTGGAATCGTTAGGCAACGCGTAAGCCTTGTATGTGTTCACTCCGTTGATAGAATGCCTGAGAGGAGGAGCCCCGCACGGACCTTCTTCTCTCTTCCCTCCCCTTTGTAAGGGGAGGCCAGGAGGGGTAGAGTCCGAACGTCGGGTGACTGCAAATGCCTCTACCTCCCCTACCCCTCCTTACAAAAGAGGGGAATAGATGCCTCTACCTCCCCTTCGCCCCGCCTTACCCTTCGACTTCGCTCAGGGCAGGCAAAGGAGGGGAAGGGAAACGAGAACGTGACGATCTCCGTTGAAGAGCCTGCACCTCATTTCCTCTGACTGGACGCGGGACGATCTCGTCCAAGAGACGAACCGCATATTCGACGTCTGCGACGGCTGTCGTCGCTGTTTCAACCTCTGCCCGTCCTTCAACACGCTGTTGGACCGGATCGACGAATATGAGAGCGACGTCTCCCGCCTGACCGCCCCGGATTACGAGCAGGTCGAGAAGGAATGTTATTACTGTAAGCTCTGTTACAACCACTGCCCGTACACGCCGCCTCATGACTACGGGATCGATTTCCCGCGTCTCATGGCCGCATGGAAAAAGCAACGAGTCAAGGAACAGGGCGCGTCCTTGCGTGATCGCCTGCTGATTCAGACGGACCTGATCGGGAAACTGGGCGGCCTGACGGCCTCGCTGACCAACTGGATGCTCTCGACACCGTGGATACGGACCCTGCTGGAACCGGTCATCGGCCTGCACCGGGACCGGCAGGTGCTCGCCTTCTCCCGGGAAAATTTTCCCGCGTGGTGGCGCACACGCGGCCCGGCGCTGCAACCCGCGGTTGCCAAGCATAAAGTCGTGCTGTTCCCGGGTTGCATGGTGAATTATCAGGCCGTCGATATCGGGAAGGCGACGGTGCAGGTGCTTGTCAGGAACAACGTGGAGGTCGTCGTGCCCCGGGGACAACGCTGTTGCAGCATGCCGTCCTTTGATCTCGGGGATACCGAGACCATGGCGCAGACGGCCACGCACCATTTGCGATTGTTTCTGCCGTATCTCCAACAAGGGTACGACCTCGTCGTTCCCACGCCCAGTTGCAGCCTCATGTTCAAACGGGAATATCCGTACCTGGTGCCGACGCGCGACATGACCTTGTTGGCCGAACGCACGTTCGACGTTTGTGAATATCTGATGCGGCTCAAGAAAGACGGGGCGTTGTCCACGGAGTTCAGGCTGACGCCGAAGCGCATCGCCTACCAGGTGCCCTGTCATTTGCGTGATCAGAATATCGGCTTTAAATCCAAAGAGCTCATGGAACTCACGGGCGCCCGGGTCGAGGTGATTGAAAAATGTTCCGGCCACGACGGCTCCTGGGGCGCCAAGGTGGAATTTTTCGATCGGTCGATGAAGATTGCGCAGAAGGCCGTCCGCGCCGTTTCCGATTGCAAGCCCGACCTGGTGGCGTCGGACTGTCCTCTTTCGGCGCTGCAACTCGATCAGGCCGGGGCGACGAACCCGGCCAACGGAACCCGGCATCCCATTCAAATCGTTCGCGACGCGTACAACCTGCCCTCATGAATCCGTTGACGCCATCCGATCTTCTCTCCCACGCGGACTACGAAGCGCAACGCGCGACGTTTCGGCAGAAAATTATCGCTCTCAAAAAACGACGCCGGATCGAAGCCGGTCCCCTGGTCACGCTGGTCTTCGAGAATCGACGGACGCTGCTGTTTCAAGTCCAGGAGATGGTTCGCGCCGAACGCATTTTCGAACCGTCGAAAATTCAGGATGAGCTGGACGTGTACAATGCCCTGCTTCCCCGCACGGGCGAACTCAGCGCGACCCTGATGATTGAGATTACGGCTCAGGAGCGCATCAAGGAAATTCTGGATTCCTTCCAACATTTCGACCGGCCGGACACCCTGGCGCTCACCGTCAACGACCAGGCCGTGTTTGCCGACTTTGAAGCCGGTCACAGCAAGGAGGACAAAATCAGTGCGGTGCACTTTGTGCGGTTTGCGGTTCCTCCGTCTTTTCTGACAGCCCTTGCGGAGGATGGGGCCGACGCCGGCATCAGGATTACCCATGAGCACTACAGGGCAGAGGCGAAAGTCCCACCAGCCCTGCGGGAAGAGTGGCTGAAGGACCTGCAGGCCTGATGTTTTTCTGATTTTTCTTTCGATACAAATTGACAACCGCCGGGGTGGTGGTTATGATTACTTGCTAAGAGAAGAACATTCTGGATTGCGGAATCCGGGAAACACGAACATCTCATATATGAGCGGAGGGATTCATGGTTACGATCACCCCAATTGCCGAAGAGAAAATCAAAGAGTTGATTCACGACGAAGAAGAGGACATCGTCGGACTGCGGATCTACGTGAAGGGCGGCGGTTGCAGCGGCTATCAATATGGGATGTCCTTTGAATCCAAAATGGATGACGACGACACGGTGATTGAAAAAGGCGAGGTCAAAGTCATCGTGGATTCGCAAAGCGCTCCCATGTTGAGCGGCGCGGAAGTCGATTACGTCGACAGCCTGCAAGGCTCCGGGTTTGCGATCAAGAACCCGCAAGCGAAGAGCACGTGCGGTTGCGGCAGTTCCTTCAGCACCTGACTTCACCGAATTCGACCTCAACAAGGCCAGGGTTCCAGCCTCTCAGGCGGAACGCCTGGCCTTTTTCTTCAGAGCCGGTTTTCCTTCATTCGAGCATGGCACGATCGACCCTCACGAAACGGATCGAGTTTTCCGCTTCCCATCGGTATTTCAACGCCGAGTGGGACGAGGAGCGCAACAGACAGGTCTTCGGCCCCTGCTTCCAGGAGCATGGGCACAATTATCTGCTTGAAGTGACCCTCGGCGGGCGGGTCGATCCCGTCACGGGCATGATCATCAATCTGTACGACCTGAAACAGATCGTGACGGACGTACTCGAAGAGTTCGACCACAAACACCTCAACTTCGATATGCCCTACTTTGAACGGCTCGTGCCTACCCCTGAGAACCTGGCCCTGGTGCTGTGGCGGAAATTCCGCGAGCGCCCCGAAACCCGGGACATCGCATCGATACGGCTGTGCGAAGGAGAAAACTTGTGGGCCGAACTCCAGCAACCGAACGGCCCGGCATCGCGGGACAATGCGGAACCGGCCGAGGCCCTGCTGACTCGCCGGTATGCCCTGACGGTGCGCCGAAACACCGATGCGTCCCACGAGGAAACCTGGCCCCTTGCCCTGGACGTGACGGTGCGCGGCCCGATTGACCCCGTCACGGGTCGCGTGATGAACATCGCGGCGTTGGATGAGCGGGTCCGGGAGCAGGTCCTCGACCATCTCACGGACACGAACGTGTCCCAACACCCGGACTTGGCTGCCCGGCCGGCTACCCTCTCCACCCTGGCCAAAATCCTCTGGCCCCGCTTACTCGACGTGGCCGATGCGCGCCTCGAACGCCTCCGGCTCACCGACCATCACGGCCTGACCCTGGATTATTCGGAATAGTCGGCGGCGCACCTTGGTTCCTGAAGGAACCGATGAGCCGAGATATCGGTCATGACCGCCAACACAAACAGATGAAATATATGCAGGCAACTTCCACAGACGACATCAATACTTCCATTGACGGCAATTGCCGCCAAATCGCGTTGTCAGGCGAATAACACATACGCTTGATTGCGGACGTGGTTGCTGGCAAACTAGACGTGTGCGAGGTGGAGACCGACCTGCCAGACGGAGGCGATGCTGACGAGACAGTGGTCCTTGCTGACACTAATAGCATAATGGCTGAAGCTTAACTACGGACCGACGTTTCGTAGCGAAAAACAAATCCAGAAAGGCCAAGCGGATATGGGGTACGACAGCCCACTGAGGTATCCAGGAGGGAAGGTATCCCTTGCGCCATTACTTGCCCAAACAATCGAGTTGAACGGTCTCTCTGGGTGTTCGTACTTCGAACCGTATGCCGGTGGAGCAGGTGCCGCGTTGCGACTCCTTCGCGAAGGTGTCGTGACGGAACTGAAGCTGAACGATTTGGATCATCGCATCACCGCCTTCTGGCAAGCCGTGCTGAACGAGCCGCAGCGTTTTGCCGACGCTATCATGTCTGTTCCGTTGAGCATTGAGGAGTGGCGGAGACAACAACACATCTGTCTTTGTGCGGGCAGGAGGAAACCCTTTGAACTTGGCTTCGCCACTTTCTACGTGAATCGCTGTAATCGGTCAGGCGTTCTCCGCGGAGCCGCTCCTATTGGTGGCTATACACAGACAGGGAAATGGACGATTGATGCTCGTTTCAATCGAGAGAACCTCGCGAAACGCATTTTCGACATATCGTATCACCGTAAGCAGATAAACATCACCAACATGGACGCCCTTGCTTTCCTCGTCAAGCATCTCCCCCGTGGACGTGAACGCAAACGTATCTTTGCCTATCTTGACCCCCCTTACTACTCAAACGGCAACCGCCTTTATTTGAACTCCTATAAGGACCAGGATCACAAAAATCTTGCCTGTTATATACAGCGTCAAGGCACACTCAAATGGGTGATGTCCTACGACGATACCCCTTTCATGAGGGAGATTTACTCAACGTGTGTCATCTCACATTTTTCACTCCAATACAGTCTCCAACGCAAACAGCAGGCAAGAGAACTCCTGATTGCACCTTCCCATGTTCGACTTCCTGCCTCTGTTGCGTCAATCGACATGCACGAAGACAAGGCCATGTCGGCTTAGGGAGGAGGATTCAATGGATACCGAAAAGATCACACCAATGAAGGTTGCGGATCTGGCATTCGATCTCAAGAACCCTCGGCTTCCTGAGTTTGGCCTGACTGACAAATCGACAGAAACCGAAGTAATAAAGGTCCTGTGGGAGGCAATGGATGTAAAAGAATTGGTAATGTCCATTGCGGCCAGCGGATTCTTTCGCCATGAACCCCTGATCGTCGCGCAGGAGACTAGAAAGAACGTTGTCATTGAGGGAAACCGACGTCTCGCCGCCGTCAAAGTCCTTCTGGAGCCTGCACTTGTCAAAGACCTGAATGCAGAAGTTCCCCGTATCACGAATAGCGCCAAGAAAGCGCTCCAAGCGCTTCCCACATTGCCTGGCACACGCGAAAGCGCCTGGCGCTATCTCGGCTTCAAGCATGTGAATGGACCGGCTAAATGGAGCAGCTACGCCAAAGCCCGATACATCGCGGACGTGCACAGGAATTTCGGTGTCACACTCGAAGACATCGCCAGGCAGATTGGCGACACCCACAAGACCGTTCAAAGACTCTTCCGTGGACTGATGGTCATTGAGCAAGCGGAGCGGCTGAAGGTATTCCAGCGGGACGACCGTTGGCGAAACCATTTTTCTTTCTCTCATCTTTACACGGGCCTCGACTACGATGGCATCAGCACCTTTATTGGCTTGCGACCGGAAACTGATGAAGAGCAGGAGCCTGTGCCCAATGAGAAGAAAGAAGAACTCCATGAGCTTTGCCTCTGGCTGTACGGCAGCAAACGGGAGCAGACACCGCCGATAATCGAGACACAAAACCCGCATCTTCGGTACCTCGACGCAGTCGTGAGCAACAAGGAGGCCCTCGCCGCTCTTCGAGGCGGCAGTAAACTCACTGATGCCTTCGAGGCGACCCGTGCATCGTCAATTGTTTTTTCGGAGGCCTTAGTCGCCGCAAAGCAACACCTTCAGAAGGCGCGTGGCATGCTTTCCACCGGCTACGACGGTTCCACAGAGTTGCTCAGGATTGCCGGTACGGTGGCGACTCTCGCGGATGACCTCTACGAGGAGATGAACCGCAAGAGCAATCCTGGCAAGAAGAAGCGCATCACGGAGGACGGTTGATGTTTAAGTGGCCGGGGACTCCATCCCCTCGTGCATCCGAGCACGAGCTTGCCGACTATGCCGAGTTGGTTTGCTGGAAGGAAAATCTCATGTCCGTGACCGCCCTATCCAAGCAACTCGGCAGGCTTGACGACAACGACTACTCTGACGGTGTGCCGGAAGAAGAAGAAACAGATAAGGTTGTCGAAGCGGCATACGTGGAGATTGAACGACGCGGAGGGGCCTGCAGAAATGGCTATCCATTTGATATCACGAGACAAGGACACACACTCCGTGCCAACCATGATGCCGAGAACCATAGGCACACCATTTACAAATATCTGCTCCTAGCAACCCGGCTGAACATGAAGGACAACCGGGTTCACGCTGATATTGACGGAACACTCCTTTTCGAAGAACTCGCCGCGGAAGCAGCCCGGGAGTATCTAGGTGCCCGTGCCGAGAGCCTTGTGTTTGGCACTGCGGCTGGAACGGCTGATTTTCCAGGGAAAGTCAATGCTCTTTGCGAAAAAATTCGTGAGGGAAATGGCTTCGTAAACCGTGACGAAGCACCGCCGAATGAAAATGACGACAAGTTGGATATCGTCGTATGGAAACACTTTACCGACGGGCTGGCAGGGAAACTTATTGCTTTTGGCCAGTGCAAGACCGGGACGAACTATAAGGATACTCTCCCTCAGCTTCAGCCCGATTCATTCTGCAGGAAGTGGTTACACTCATCCCCAGTTCTTATCCCTGTGCG
>MKWU01001836.1_pt1 | contig 34807 bp, 33 predicted proteins | sample 809101 | NCBI WGS metagenome assembly MKWU01 (sample SAMN05860141, study PRJNA318959) | sponge metagenome | host: Aplysina aerophoba | place: Slovenia: Piran, Adriatic Sea, Gulf of Piran | collected 2013-05-07
CTTGCGTTCGAGTTGAACGCGTTCATCAAGCCTCGTCGGCTCGGGACTCTTGTCGGCTCCGACTCGGGGGTCTGGCTGGAGCGCGAACCCGACACGGTGCGCGAGCCGGACATCGCGTTCTTCACTGCTGAAAAGATGCCACCGGACGCGCGCATCACGGGCTACGCGGAGGTGGCTCCGGACCTTGTCGTGGAGGTCGCATCCCCGTCCGACAGCCGCCGCGAGGTACACGACAAGGCCCACATGTGGCTGGGCCACGGCGTGCGCCTCGTCTGGGTCGTGCACCCGGCGACGCGCACCGTGGACGTCCACCGGCCCGACCACGACGTGACAACGCTCAGCGATCAGGACTCCCTTGATGGGCTGGGCGCGCTGCCCGGTTTCACCTGCGATGTGAGCGCGATCTTCGGGACGCGGCCTGCAGGTGCGTCGGGAGATGAGAACTGAGCCACGAGCCACACCTCTTGGTCGACCCCAGGGGCTGAACGGCAGAGCCGAACAATCGGGCGACGCGCGCTGCGCCTGCTCATAGCTGCGGGTAGTTAGGAGGCCGGCAGCTTCGCTGCCCACGAGTAACGCAGCGTTTGGTGTGGATTAGAAAACCGAGATCTGGCCCCACTGCCACACCATGTCGGTCGCCAGGGCGGTGTTGGGCATCGGCTCGGTCTGAGCGGACACGATGTTGCTGACGGAGCGGGGCGCCGGCCGGTTGAGCTCGGGCTCGCGTGTCATGCCATAGGCGAGGGAGACACCCGCCATCCTGAGCAGCTCGGTGTTCGCCATTCCCATCTCCGGCTTGAAGCGGTTGTTGGCGTAGCCGTCGATGGCGCGAGACTCGAACCCTCTCGGGAACTCGCGGAGGCCGACCGTGACCTCGTCGCGGAAACGCCAGTCCAGCTCGATGTCGTACCAGAAGAACTGGCGGTCGTTTCCGCGGGCGTCGGCGAGGTTCAGCCACTGGTCGCCGAGGCGCAGGGTCAGGCACTCGATCCCCTCGCTGAGCGGGGGCCACACGTCGATGACGACGTCCCACGTACCGGCGCTGCCACGGGAGCGGTTGGAGGCGAGGTTCGTCACCGTGTAGGTCGTACCGCGCCACACGAACGAGTCGCTACTGAGGGCGCCCACGGGGCGCTCAGAGAAAGTGGTGTACCCGAAGAGGTCCCTGTTGTTCCCCACGGTCATGCTGGCGGACCAGACGTTGCTTCCCGGGGTCGCCAGGGAGAGGGCTGTTTGGTCGCCCTGGGCGCCCACGGGGCGAGGGGCGAGAAGCAGCACCAAGAGCAGGGCCAGGCCGGCGAGCAGGGTGGTGCGGCAGACGGGACGAGTGGATGGGCTCACCGGCGCTGCCCGGGAACAGTGGGCAGGGGAGGAGCGACCTTTGGCAAGGCGGCGGGCCGAACGGTGGCGGCGCCTGAAGAGGCTGGCAGGGACCCAACTCGGGTTGGCGTCACTTTATTCACTACGGTCATTCCGAGTGTAAGGGAGGCTATAAAGCACCGGAGTATTCTGTCGAAATCCGCCGCTATTGGCAATTTTACGGAATCTTTACCGACATCTAATGATTGAGCACAGTGCATCTTTATACCGCAGTCTATTTTACCATATCGAATGCACCATACTGCTCATCAACTACATCGCCTATTATTACCACCATGTTTCGCGATCCCGGAACCATGCGCGCCAGCCACCGGAGCCTGCCGGCGCGGGGGGTCTGCGGTGGCGCCCTTCCCGTGCCCGGGAAGCGAAAAGGAAGCGCAAGCACGCCGCGGTACGCGGGCACGCCGGGACGTGTACGGTTTACTGGCGTCCCTCTTCGGGCCGACGCAGGAAGGAGGCCGCTGTGGCTCTTCGCGACACCGTCAGTGCCGCCGTCGCTCCGCTCTACATCCGCGCACGGCTGCTGCAGGAGCGCTTGCAGTCGGGAGTGGTGTGGTACCCGCTCGACCCGCGGTTCGTCACCGACCCGTATCCCCTCTACCGGAAGCTGCGGGAGCGCGACCCGTACCACTACAGCCCGCTCACGGGGATGCTGGTGGTGGCCCGCTACGACGATGTCGACGAGATCCTGCGTGACCACGAGCGGTTCCGGAACGGCGAGCGCGAGTGGGAAGGCAGGAGCCTGGCGAACTCGTCCATCAGACAGGAACTGACGCCCTCGATTCTCTCCCTGGACCCGCCAGACCACACACGCCTGCGGGGGCTGGTGAACCGGGCGTTCACGCCCCGGCAGATCGCGAAGATGGAGGATCACGTTCGCGAGATGGCGCACTCGCTGCTGGACGAGGTGGGCGAGGACACCGAGTTCGACCTGATGGCGAACCTGGCGACGCTGCTGCCGATGGTCGTGATCGCGGAGATGATCGGGGTGCCGACCGAGGACCGGGAGCGGTTCAAGACGTGGTCGGACCGCTTTGCACGGGTGCTCGAGCCCAACCTCACGGCGGAGGAGGGCAGGCTGGTCCTGCAAACGGCCGACGAATTCCAGGGGTACTTCGCGCCGATCATCGAGGAGCGTCGGGCTCACCCGACGGATGACCTCGTGTCGCGACTCGCCCAGGCGGAGGAGGAGGGGAAGAAGCTGACCACCGAGGAGACGCAGGTCACGCTGCGCCTGCTGCTCGTGGCCGGCAACGAGACGACGACCAACCTGATCGGGAACGGTCTGCGGGCGCTGCTGCAGCATCCGGAGCAGCTGCAACTGCTGCGGGAACGGCCGGAGCTCATCCCCACGGCCATCGAGGAGCTGCTGCGCTACGACGCGCCCGTGCAGCTCGACGGCCGTTTCGTGGCAGAGGACGTGGAAGTCGGGGACAAGGTGGCGAAGAAGGGCTCACGCGTGGCGCTGCTGATCGGAGGCGCCAACCGCGATCCCGATCAGTTCAGCGACCCGGACACGCTCGACGTGACGCGGGAGGGGGCGAACAACATCTCCTTCGGGCGAGGCATCCACCACTGCCTCGGGGCGCCGCTGGCGCGGCTCGAGGCGCGTATCGCCTTCGAGGTGCTGCTGGAGCGGTTCGACGAGATCGGATTCGGGGCGAGCGAGGCTGTCTGGAAGCCAAACATCGTGCTGCGGGGCATGCAGGAGTTCCCGATTCGCGTCCGCCACCGCGCCGGCAGGAGCGTTGCCGGCGCGACGGTCGAGCCGGCTGCCGCCAGCTGATCGATGGCAGAGCCCAGCCAGGCAAGAGCGCGATGGACGTCATCGCACCCGGCGAGCCATCCTGCCCGGCAGCGGCACAATTGTGCTGATTGTCACGAATAGCGTAGTGACGGCCTTCACATATTCACCGGGTATTGCCGCAATACTGCACGTTCGTAGTCGCCGAAATATGACTTGACGGTCGGAGTAGGATTGCTGAACACTCGATACCAGGACATTGGTTCTCGAGATTTGCGAGAGGAGGGTTGAGATGGTGACAGAGCATTTGGAGCGCGCGGCGGATAGCGGGAGCGAGACGCCACTCAGAGGCCACGCGGCCCTTCACCACGCACGCGAGACGATGGACGCCGCGATCGTGGCGTCCGGGCTCGATGCGATGGGCTGGGCGCAGGGGCTCCACGCGGCGCTCGACGAGCTTGCCGACATCCTTCGCCGCCACCAGGAAGCTTCCGAGCGACCGGGCGGCAGCCTCGACCAGATGGCGGAGGCGCAGCCGCGGCTTACGTCGCGCATCGAGCAGTCGCGCTCGGAGCACGAGCCGCTGATCGAGCGCGCGGAGGCATTGCGGGACACGGTGGCGGAACAGATCGCGGCGGGCCACGTGGATATCAACCCGCTCCGCCGGGATGCGGGCCGCCTGCAGAGCGACTTCCGCGAGCACATCGCGGCAGGCGTCGAGCTGACCTATGAGGCCTACGATCGAGATATGGGCGGGGAGGGCTGACCCTCCCAGTAGCGAACAACGCGGACAGCGCGGAAAGGAGCACCCCATGGACGAGCCCCACACCTACAAGATCGTTGAACTGGTCGGCTCCTCGCCAGACGGCGTTGATGCGGCCATCGCCAACGCGCTTGAGCGCGCCGGCCGGACGCTGCGCAACCTCGACTGGTTCGAGGTGCGCCAGATCCGGGGAGCCATCAGCGACGGGCAGGCGGCGGTGACGCAGGTCACGCTGGGCGTCGGATTCCGCATTCTCAGTCCCGAGGATCTTCACCGGGAGTGACGCCGGGAAGGCGGGCGTCATGCCGGTACTTGCTGTAAACTGCACCTAGTGGAGCCCAACGCGACGACCACTCGCCCCGGCATGACGCCCGCGGGCGCGACGGCGCCATTCGCAGACCTCTACCAGGACGACCATTCCGTCCAGCCGGTGATCACCCCAATCGGGAACGAGATGGGGTGGTACCGGGAGTGGGTCCGGCTTCACCTCTCTCCGGTGTACTACGGGACAGGCGTTCCCCACGGGAACGGGGAGCCGGTGGTGGTCGTGCCCGGGTTTCTGGGCACGGACCTCTCGATGATGGAGCTGTTCTGGTGGCTGGGGCGGATCGGGTACGAGCCGTACTACTCGGGCCTCGGGTTGAACGTGGACTGTCCGGACGCTTCAGCGGACCTGGTGCGGGGGGTTGTGCAGCGGGCGGCGACTGAAACGGGGCAACGCGTACACCTCATCGGGCACAGCCTGGGAGCACTGATCGCGCGCAGCGTGGCGTTCGAGCACCCGGAGAACGTGGACCTGCTGATCTCGCTGGCGGCGCCCTTCAACGAGGTGGCGTACGTCCACCCGGCGCTCATCGAGGCGATGGCGGCGGTGCGCCGGCAGGCGGGATCGCACCTGACCTGGAACGTGGCTCCGGCCTGCTACAGCGGGCACTGCACGTGCCGCTTCACCGCGAACATCATGCGGCCACAGCGCCCGACGTTCCGAAGGCGGGCGCTCTATGCGGAGCGGGACGGCCTGGTGAGGCCGGAGAGCTGCATTGAGGACGAACCCGAGCTCAACGTCGGGATCGCCACGAGCCACTACGGGATGATCTACAGCAGCGAGGCCTACCGGACGGTAGCGGAGCTGCTGGCGGAAGCGAACGGCTAGCTCTTCGTCCCGGCCTTTTCCTTCGCGGAGTTGGCGGCCGCGCCGAAGCTCTCCATGCTCTTCTGGAAGAGGTCGGCCCAGGGGTTCGAGGTCTGCCACTCGCGGGAGAGGGAGAGGGCCGCTTCGGCGGCGGTGCGGCTGGCGCTGAGCAGGCTCTCGAGAGCCTCGCGCGCCTCGCCGCTGGCGGCGACGGCTTCCTTGTAGGCGGTCTGGGTGAAGTCGAGGGCCTGGCTCTGGGCGGCGACGGCCGACTCCATAATGGCCGAGTAGGCGGTGGCCATGTCGGACGGGTTGGCGGCGACCTGCCTGGCGAGGTCGAGCGCCTGGCGCTGGGCGGCGGTCACGTCGGTGAGGAGCTGGCGGGAGAGGCCGAGGCCGCGCTCGTTGGCCTGCTCGATGGCCCGGGTAAGGGCGTCGTAGCTGGCCAGGAGGGCGTCGAAGTACTGGTCGGTCTGGGGCTTTTCGGTCATGTTGTCGCTCCGCTGTGATGGGTGATGCTCGAACCCTACGACCGGCGGCACCTACATGCAACTTGCATCTTGCGCGTATTGGCACCTACCGACAGAATGCCCCTATGGCTGACGGCAGTGGCCGCAAGCGCACGACCTCGGAACCGCGCCTCCATGGGGAGATGCTGGCGACGAGCCTGCTCGCGTTCCTGAAGGGCTGCAACGCCTACGGCTACCAGCTCAGCCAGCAGCTGACAGAATCCGGCCTGCCCCAGTCCGATAGTGGCACGGTGTACCGCGCCCTGCGGCAACTCGAGGGCAGCGGCTTCGTCTCCTCCTTCTGGGACACGTCCGACCAGGGGCCGGCGCGGCGCATGTACTCGCTGACCGCGGCGGGCGAGCTGTTCCTGCGGACCTGGATCGACGCCCTGGACAAATACCACGAGGTGCTTACGGGCGCGCTCGCGGGATTCGAGACGACAACGGCGCCCACCGAGAGCGCCGGCAGCGAAGAGGAAGTGTCATGACCACGAACGAGACCACCACGCCCGACTTCTCCGAGGCCTGGCGGGACTGGGCCACGCAGTCGGAGCGGCAGTGGAACGAGTTCTTCAACCAGATGATGGGCACCGAGGAGTTCAGCCAGGGCCTTGGCCGGAATCTCGATGTGTTCCTGCACTTCCAGAAGACGATGAACGAGGCGATGGGCTCGTTCTTCACAGCGATGAACGTTCCCACGCGCACCGACGTGCTGGCGCTGGGCGACCGCATGCTGGCGATCGAGAACCGCCTGGCGGCGATGGAGGCACAGCTTTCAATGGCGCTGGCCGCCGCTCCCGCAAGCGCGAACAGCGCCGCCCCGGCCCGGCCGAAGCGCACGAAGCGTCCGCCCCCGGCCGCAGAAGGCGGCTCCGCGAATTAACGCCGCGGTAACCCATATAGCGTCTCCGCCTCCGACAATCGACATTGCCTGTTGGGTGCTCGACCCGCACCTTGGAATGAACCGTGACGACTGCTCCCGCTACTCCTGATGTCGCCAACCAGGTCCAGTCGACCGTCGACGCGATCGTGCGTCGCGGGCTGGTGGGGCTTGAGTACATCTCGCTGGAAGACCCGCAGGTGGGGGCGACGCCGAAGGACACGATTCATACCGACGGCTCGATGAAGCTGTATCACTACCGCCCGCAGACGGACGAGATTTACCGCACGCCGCTGCTCGTGGTGACCTCGCTTGTGAGCAAGCCCTACATCCTCGACCTGACCCCGGGGCAGAGCATGATGGAGTTCCTCGTACAGCAGGGGTACGACGTCTACCTGATCGACTGGGGCGTTCCGCGCAACGAGGACAGCGGCCTGCGGCTCGAGGACTATGCGCTCTCACGCATCCCCGACTGCGTGGACCGCGTGCTGGAGGACTCCGGAGAGTCGGAGCTGAACCTGCTCGGGTACTGCGTCGGCGGGTCGCTGGCGCTGATGTACATGGGGACGCATCCCGAGGCGCCCGTGCGGAGCATGGCCTGCCTGACCACGCCGGTGAACTTCAAGGGGATGGGGCTGTTCAGCCAGTGGACGGATGAGCGCTACTTCGACGTCGACCGCATCGTGGATACGCTCGGGAACGTGCCCGGCGAGATCCTGCTGTCGGCGTTCGACATGCTGCGGCCGGCGGGGCGCCTGACGAGCCCGATCCAGGTGCTCGACCGCATTCGCGACGACAAGTACGTGAAGTCGTTCATGCTGGTCGACCGCTGGGGGGCCGACCAGATCCCCTTCGCGGGCGAGGCCTTCCGGCAGATGGTGAAGGAGCTGTACTGGAAGAACGCCTTGCTCGAGGGGTCGCTGGAGCTGGGCGGGCGGCACGTGGACCTCTCCTCGATCGAGGTGCCGATGATCCACGCGATGGCGCAGCACGACCACATCGTTCCCTACGAGGCGGCCAAGCCGGCGCTTGAGCAGGTGGGGTCGGAAGACACCGAGGAGGTCGTCCTGCGGGGCGGCCACGCGAGTCTCGTCGCCGGGGGCAATGCCATGTATCGTCTCTGGCCGAAGCTGGACCAATGGCTTTCGGTTCGTTCGATCTGAAGTCGATGAGCAACAACGAGCGCTACCCCGCGGCCGGCACGGTGGGGGGGCGGCGCGTGAGCCTGCGCCTGATGGACAGCGGCGACGGCGATGCCATGCTGGCGTTTGCGCGGGGGCTGCCCGAGCACGACCTGCTCTTCCTGCGGCGCGACATCACGCAGCCGGACCAGGTGGAGACGTGGGTGCAGCGGATCGAGGCGGGGGTGACGACCTCGCTGCTGCTGCTGGACGAAGACGGCACGATTGCCGGGTACGCGACGGTCGACCGGAACGACCTTCCGTGGTCGCAGCACGTGGCGGAGCTCCGTGTGCTTGTCGGTCCGACCCTTCGGGGACGGGGCGTGGGGCGGCTGCTGACAGAGGAAGCCTTCCGGATCGCCCTGGGTATGGGCGTGGACAAGGTCATCGGGCAGATGACGGTCGACCAGCACCAGGCGATCGCGGTGTTCCGCTCACTCGGCTTCCAGCCGGAGGCGCTGCTGCGAGACCACGTGAAGGACCGCGACGGCAATAAGCACGACCTCGTGATCCTCAGCCACGACATCGCCGCGGGGCAGCGCACGATGGCCGCCGTGGGCGTGCTCGACGCCGTAAGCGGCGACTGAGGCGCACCCGTTTGGACGACATAACCGCCCGCATCATCGAGTTCTACGAGACGACACCGGATCCCGATCTTCCTCGCGTCGAGGGGCTCGAGATACGTGAGCGCTGGGCGATGACGGCGGCGTTCCTGAATCAGGGCGGGCCCGAGCGTGCCGTGGAGCGCGGGCGGGAGGTGGCGACGCGCCGGGGCGAGCCCCTGACGGTCGATCTGTACCCGCCGGACGGGGAGGGGCCGCATCCCGGGATGCTGTTCGTCCACGGTGGGTCGTGGGTGGCGGGGTCGCCCGTGACGCACGACAAGCTGGCACGACGGCTGGCCGAGCGGGGCTACTACGTGGTCAGCGTCGACTACGCGCTGGCGCCCGAGCACAAGCATCCGGAAGGGCTCGATGACTGCGTCGTCGCGGCGGACTGGCTGGCGGCGGAGGCCGGCAGCCTCGGGGTCGATGCCTCGAGGCTGGCGATCATGGGCGACTCCGCGGGGGGCAACCTGGCGGCGGCGACGTTGCACTGCCTGCTCGAACGGGACGGCTCGACGCCGTTCCGGGCGGCCGTGCTGCCGTACGGGGTCTACGACTTCCCGGCGATGCTGGAGTTGCCGGACGACTCGCCGTTCGTGAACGGACGCATCTTCGTGTGGCAGATCGAGGACTACCTCGGACCGGAGGCGGACGAGACGCTGCTGGCATCGGGGGCGGTCAGTCCCCGCTTCAGCCCTTGCCTGGCGAACTACCCGCCGACGTTCATGACGGTGGGGACGCACGACCCGTTGCTGCAGCAGTCCATCGACTTCGGCGAGTCGCTGAGGGCGGCGGGGGTGGAGGCGGAGGTGCTGGTGTTCGATGGGGCGACGCACGCGTTCCTGCAGATCGAGGAGGTGGCTGCGGCGGGGGAGGGGCTGGAGGCGATCGTGGCGTTCCTCCAGCTGCACCTGGCTGGCTAGCCGAAGCGCCTAGGACTCGCGATCACGGGGCAGGCGCACCTCGACACCGAGGCCGCCGTCGCGTCGCGCCCGGGCGGAAACGGTCCCACCGTGGGAGTGGACGATCGCCCGCACGATCGAGAGGCCGAGGCCAAGACCGTCGCGCCCCGCACCCGACTCCTGGCGGCGGACGAACGGCTCGAAGAAAGCGTCCACCTCCTCCGGGGTGAGGCGCGGCCCGGAGTTGCCGACACGCAGCACGGCCTCGCCGGCCTCCTGCGCTACCTCGACCCGAACCCAGCCGCCCTGCACGTTGTGGCGGATGGCGTCCGGGACGGGGTGGGGGGGGAGCCGTTCGAGCAAGGCGCGGTCGCCCCAGGCCGTTGCCTCGCCCAGGTCCAGCGTCAGCTCGACCTGATTCGCCGAGGCGGCAAGGTCTCCGACGACGTCGCCGGTTAGCTCGGCCAGGTCGACCTCGACCCGCGAGAGCAGGCCGCTCTCGCTGCGGGCCAGGGCGAGGAGCCCGTCGACGGTGCGTTCGCCCTGCTCGGTCGAGTCGAGGATGCGCCGGGCGAAGTCGTGCTCGGACTGGGTGGCGTCGGGGTCGGCGAGCTTAATCTCCGCCTCGGCGCGGAGGATGGCGAGTGGCGTGCGCAGCTCGTGGGAGACGTTCGCGGAGAAGGCGCGTTGGCTGCTGAAGGCTCGTTCCAGGGCCTCCAGGAGTGAGTCGAGGGTGTCGGCCAGCTCCTTCAGTTCATCGTCGGGGCCTTCCAGGCCTACGCGGTGGTGGAGGTCCGTTTCGGAAGAGGCGCGGGCGGTCTCGGTGATGCGCTGGACGGGGCGAAGCACGCGTCCAGCGACGAGCCAGCCGAGGAGCAGGGCGCCTACAGTCGTGAAGCCGAGGGCAATACCGGACTGCGCGAGCTGTTCGCGGAGGGCGTCGTCGACGGCGTCGTCGACCGCCTTGTCGTTCACGTCCTCGACGAACTTGAAGATGGTGCGGCCGTCCCTGGTGGTGAACTCCCGCAGGCGCTTGCCGGAGGGCAGGCGATCGCCGAAGGCGGCCTTGACCTGCTCCTCGGCGTAGAACGCGCGCTTCTCCTCGAATTCGTCCTTGTCGAGGGCCTCGCGGTAGAGGACGTGGGTGGCGACGAGAAGCACGATCCCCGCCAGCAGGAAGAGCGAGCCGTAGAGGAGCGTGAGGCGGATGCGAACGGTGGGACGGGGGAACCTCATGTCGCGGCCTCGATTTCGATCCGGTAGCCGGCGCCCTTGACGGTCTGGATGACGGGTGGCGTGCCAAGCTTGCGGCGCAGCGTCATGACGGTGACGGGTACGACGTTGGTCATCGGGTCGGCGTGCTCGTCCCAGACGCGCTCCAGCAGATCCTCGGCGCTCACGACGTTGCCTCCCGCCGCGAGCAACACCTCGAGCACGGCGAACTCCTTGCGGGTGAGGCGCAGGTCACGGCCGCCACGGGTGGCGCGGTGGGGGCCGGGTTCGAGCCGCACATCGCCGGCTTCGAGCACGGGCGGCGTGCTGACTGCGCTGCGGCGGGCGAGCGCGTGGATGCGGGCAACGAGCTCGCGCAGGGCGAAGGGGTTGGGCAGGTAGTCGTCGGCGCCGAGGGCGAGCCCCTCGACGCGGTCGTCGAGGGCGCCGGAGGCGGTCAGCATGAGGATGCGGGGCGCGTCCGGGCGTTGCGCGAGCCGCCGGCAGACCTCGTCGCCGTGTACACGGGGCAGGTCGCGGTCGAGGAGGACGACCTCGTAGCGGTTGACCAGCGCCTTCTCCAGGCCCGACTCGCCATCGAGGGCGATGTCGATGGCCATGCCCGCCTGGCGCAGGCCACGGGCGACGACATCGGCAAGGCGCTCGTCATCCTCGACGATGAGCACGCGCATGCGCCCATTGTGCGGGTGATCCGCATAAGGCCCAGATAAACCGGCGCGGGGCGGCTTATGCCGGTCTTATGGGCGCCCTGCGAACATTCGTCGCGGCAGGACACACCCCGCGTTCCTGCCGCAGAATCCTGCGGGAAGGAAGCAATCCATGAACCGTTCCATCAAGTCGCTGCTGGTCGCCCTCGGTCTGGCCATGCTGTTCAGCGCGCTCAGCGTGGGCGTCGTCTTTGCAGAGGGCGGCGGCGACGGGGATGACTCTTCCGACACAACGGAGGAGACGAAGCAGTCACGGGCCGAAGCGTTCCGCGAGGACCTGGCCGGGGCACTGGGCGTGACCGTGGAGGAGCTCGACGCAGCCTTCAGGCAGGTCGCCCTCGACCGCGTCGACGCTGCCGAGGAGGCAGGGACGATCACCGCGGAGCAGGCCGAGGCGATCCGGACGAAGATCGAGTCGGGCGAGTGGATCGGGCAGCTCCGGTCAGGCCACGCCTTCAAGCGTGGACGTTTCTCCGGCGGCGAGATCAGCGATGAGCGGAAGGCCGAGTGGAAGCAGGCCGCGGTGGACCGCATCGATGCTGCGGTCGAAGCCGGAAAGATCAGCGAAGAGAACGCCGAGGAACTGAAGTCGGCGATCGAGTCGGGAGAGAAGCTCGATCGAGACGGACGGTCCGGTGGTCGCAGCGGGTTCGGCAAGGGTGGCGGCTGGGGCCACGAGAAAGGCACGGACGAGACGGCGACGACGGAGTAGCCCCCTCCCTCCGTTCTTCGCCAACTACGGAAGGCGTCCCGCAGGGGGCGCCTTCTTCTTGTGGCCGGAGCCGGGCGGGAAGCTAGCCGAGGAGGTCGCCGCAGCGGCGCAGCAGGGGCTTCTCGGTTGCGGGCAGGAGGGCGAGGAAGGGCTGGGCGGCGTCCTTGTCGCCGTCGCTGTAGTGGAGAGCCGCGGCGATGCGGGCGAGCATGGCGTGGTCGAAGCCGGCGAGGTCTTCGGCCAGGAGGGCCTGGGTTGCGCGAGCGCCGGCACCCCCGTCGCCCTGGGCCTCACCGAGTGTGCGGAGCATGGCCGCGAGGCGCGCTGCCTCGAGGATGTCGCTGAAGGGGTCGTCGATGACCCCCGGGGAGAGCCTGTCGGCGAGAGCGGCGCGGGCCTCCATGTCGTCCTCGTCCCAGACGCCGTGGCGGCGGAGGAGCGCTTCGATGGCGGCTGCGCGGACAAGTCGGGGCTGGGGCACGGACTCACCGAAGGCGCGCATGGCCACGCCTTCGCGAACGCCGCCCGAGGCGATGGTCAGGCTGTCGGCGCCGAGGTGCCGCATCATCTCCTCGAGGATGACGGCGCCACCGACGATGGAGTCGGCGCGACCGGCGCGGACGCCGTCGATCTCGCAGCGTTCGGCGGCGCTGTGGCCGGCGAGAAAGGCGCTCACCTTGCGAAGGCTGCGGCGATCGAGCGAGTAGCCGTGGAGGCGGTCCACCGGGTAGGAGTCCTGGCGCTGGGCGAGGCGCGCGAGCGTGCGCGCGCTTCCGCCGGTGGCGACCAGCTCCTCGCCGGCGTCGAGGCCCGAAGGCGCGCTCTCGGCGAGGGTTTCGGCGACCATGCGGCGCATCGCCTTGATCTGCTTGCGGCTCGGCGGGTCATCGGTGAGCCAATCGCTGCTGGCGCTGAGCGCGCCAAGGGGGAAGCTCCAGGCGCCAACGATGGTTCCAGCGATCACACGGGCGACCTCGGTGCTGCCGCCGCCGATATCGACGATGACGCCGGAGCGGATGGGGAGGCCGTGCAGGGCGCCGATGGCTGCAAACTCGGCCTCCTCGGCGCCATCGAGTACCTCGACGGCGAGCCCCAGCTCGGCGTGCACGCGGGCGAGCAGCTCATCGCGGTTGGTGGCGGAGCGGATGGCGGCTGTCGCGACCACGTCGATGGAGCGAGCGCCGACCTCGCGGGCGAAGGCGGCGAAATCGGCGACGGCGTCGATGGTGGTGGCGATGCCTCGCTCGCTGAGCCGGGAGCGCTTGTCGAGCTCGGTGGCGAGGCGCAGGTCGAGGCGCTCCTCGGCGATGGTTTCGATCACGCCCGGGATGGGGTGGTCGACCACGACCACGCGGGCGGAGTTGGAGCCGAGGTCGACGATGGCGACCGGCGTATTGGCGCGAGGGGGAGATACAGGAACGCCGCCGGGGGCGGCGGCGGAGAAGGTGCTGGCTGGGAAGACTCCCATCACCGGGATCATACCGGAAGGGGGCCCAGGAATTGTTAACGGACGTTCACGAATTCTTCATCGCGCGCCTGAAGGCGTGCCAGCGAGGCCCACGGAGGCGGCCGTAGCGCTTGGGGAACTTCCAGCGGTAGCCCTCGGCTTCGGCGGTTGCGTTGGCGGCCAGCTCCCTGGCGGCGCGGATGGCCCCTTTCCCCAGGTCCCCGTGGTCCGCGAGCTGCTGATAGAAGCGGGCAGCGACCACGGAGTCCTGGTGGTCGCCGAGGAGCGTCTGCAGCCTGGTCACCTGCCGGACATAGGCGTCGGCGGCATCCCCATAGAGGGGAGCGAAGAACTCGAGCACGTAGCGGAAGTCCCGGACCTTGAGGCGGAAGGCGTGGTAGTCGCTGTCGGGCGACCTTGCGCCGATGGCCGCGCCCGTGCGCCGCACGCGACGGCGCTTGCCTTCAGTGATGGCGGCGGCAGCGGCGCGGGCGGGTTCGGCGCCCGATTCCGGGCCGGGACCGGCGCGCAGCAGCTCAGACATGGTTTCGACGAGGGAAAGGTAGCGGTCGGAGTCGAGGGCGGCGAGAACGCCCTCGCGGGCCTGTTCGTGGCGTTGCTCGAAAGCCGCCTCTATCGCAGCGGCGGCCTTGCGCCCGATGAGGGTTCCCGCAAGCGCAAAGCGCTCGTGCTGAACGTCGAGGTCGCGCAGTTCGCCGAGAGAGCGTCCCAGCCAGCGCAGCTCGGGCCGCTGGCCGGCAAGGTCGGGCGGCAAGACCTCCGCAAAGGCGCCGAGGGCGGCGCGGAGGCGGCGGGAGGCGACCCGCATCTGGTGGACGCCCTCGATGTCCTCGCCGAGGCGGGCGGTAGGCTCGTGTTCGATGAGGCGGAGGAAGTTCCGCCGCAGGACGGCGTAGGCCAGCTCTCCCAGGGTGCTGTCACGGTCGAAGGTCATGGGGCCGAGGGGGCGTGGTTCCCAGCCGGGTGAGGCGCCCGCTGCGGCGAGGGCGGGGGCCAGCTTGCCCGAGAGCGCGGGTTGCAGGCCGGCTCCCTCTCGCAGGGCGGCCACGAAGGGTTCGGCGCGGTCGACAAGGTCGGCTGGGGTTTCAACCTCGACCCGCAGCAGCTCGTGGGCGCGCCAGCCCTCGCCGACGGTCGTGCGGTCGAGGGCGATCTCGCCGAGCGGACCCTTGCCGTCGGAGAGGGGGAGGGTGGTGCGGTGGGTCGTGAGCGCGGCCACGGGGAGGAGCGCGTGGGGCCCGGCGAGCGTGCGCAGCAGGCGGCTGGCCTCGCCGCAGGGCTTGGCGACGGCTCCGGGAAGCCCGCCGAGCGCGTCGAGGGGCTCGTCCAGTTCGAGGCGGCGACGAAAGTTACCCTCACCGCCGGAGAGGCCCTTGAGGGTGAGCTCGGCGGACTCGCCACGCTGGCGGACGCGGCAGGCGAAGCCGGCGCGCCAGACAAGCCAGCCGGCGGTATCCCAGTACTCGTCGTGCTGGTCGTGGTCGCGGCCTTCGCCGATCCTGAACGGGGCAGGAGTTTCCTTCTCAAGCCACTCGCGCACGGCGGCAAGATCGTCGGGGACGAACTGCCACTCGGTTTCCATAACTCTTCCGGTCTTCGTCATGGAGCTTGTATCGTACGCGGTGCAGGGTTTCCTGCGTTCACACACGGTCCGTTAATGCGGGGGCCCTTCCATGACCGGGGCACACGACTTGGTCTCCACCATCCTTTCCCGCGAACGCTCCTGGCTACGGTTCAACCACCGGGTCTTGCTGCAAGCCACGCGCGAGGATGTGCCCCTGCTGGAGAAACTGCGCTTTCTCGCCATCTTCGCCTCGAACCTGGACGAGTTCTTCGCGGCGCGCATCTACGGCGTCTTCGAACGCGCTCAGAGCGGGGGGCGGCAGGAACAGGAGGAGTACCGCACGGTCCTGGCGGAGGCGTACGAGAGCGCGCTGCAGGCCGCGGAGATCCACGAGCAGCTGCGGAACGCCCTGACCGAAATAGGGTTCCTGCTGCTGGAGCCGAGCGAGCTGACGCCCCTGGAACGGAGCTACTTCGGCGCCTACCTGGCGGAGGAAGCCTCGCCGCGGGCGGACCTGCTCGATCCGGGGGCGATCTCGGGACTCTCGAGCCAGGCCCTCTACCTGGCGGCGGGGCGGGAGTCGCTGGACTACCTGGTGCGCCTGCCCGACTCGCTGCCACGGGTGCTGCCGGTGCCGGGGCGGCCGGGGGCGTTCGTGCGGCTGGGGCCACTGGTGCGGCTGCGGAGCGACCTGTTCCTGCCGGAAGACCTGCCGATGTACGAGATGCGGGTCACGCGCCTGGCGAACCTGGATGTGCAGCGCGTCGACTGGGACGACCTTGCGCAGGCGATCGAGGACCGGCCCGAAGGCCCGGCCACGCGGCTGGAGGTGGAGCGCTCGTTCCCGTGGGTGGCGGACATACGGGAGGCGCTGGGCCTGCCCGAGGAGGCCGCTTTCCGCCTCTCCCCGCCGCTCGACCACCGCTACCTGAACCGGCTGATCGACGTGGAGCCGCCGCGTCCGAACTCGACGCCGCTGCGGTACGAGCCGATCGAGCCGCGGGGAGCGCCGGAGTTCCAGTCGGACCCCTTCGGCGTGCTCGACGAGCGGGACGCGGCCTTCTACCACCCGCTGGACGACTATGCGGTGGTCGAGGGTTTCGTGGACCGCGCCGCAGTCGACCCGGAGGTCGACCAGATCCGCATTAGCCTGTACCGGCTGGGAGCGCGCAATCCGATCGCGGAGGCGCTGATGCGGGCGGCGGAAGCGGGCAAGGACGTGGCCGTGCTGCTGGAGGGCCGGGCACGCTTCGACGAGCTGCAGAACCTGCACTGGAGCCTGCTGTTCCGGGCGGCGGGCATCCGCATCCTGCCGCTGCCGCTGGGCTACAAGGTGCACGCCAAGGCGCTCTACGTGCGGCGCGCGGGGAGGGCCTACGTGCACCTCTGCACGGGGAACTACAACCCCATGAACGGACGCCTCTACACCGACATCTCGCTGTTCAGCTCGAACGCGGAGCTGGCCAGTGACGCATGGGAGTTCTTCGCGGCGCTGGAGGGCGGGTCCCCGCCCCAGCTTGAGCGAATGCGCTACGGGATCGCGGGGCGGGACACGATGCTGGAGCGGATCCAGGGCGAGGCCCATCCCGCCGGCCACGTCATCCTGAAGATGAACCACCTGACCGATCCGGCGATCTTCGATGCGCTGGGGGAGGCGGCGGACGCGGGGGCGCGGGTCGACGTGATCGCGCGCAGCACGCTCACCCAGCACGACGAGCGCTTCACGATTCGGAGCATCGTGGGGCGCTTCCTCGAACATGCGCGGGTGGCGGCGTTCCGGTCGGGTGGGGACTGGGAGGTCTGGGTTGGCAGCGCGGACTGGATGCCGCGCAACTTCGAGGAGCGCATCGAGCTGATCTTCCCCGTGCTGGACGCGGACATCGCGAAGCGCATTGTCGATCTGCTGCTGGGGCAGATGGAGGATGACGTCAACGCCTTCGCAATGCTGCCGGACGGCAGCCACGAGCCGCGCTGGGGAGGGGACCAGAACGCGCAGCTGGCGCCCCTCTAGGGCGACCAACGCAGGTCCTGGCGGGAGTTCACCGGCCGTTCACAGGGAGCGCTCACCCTCAGGGCCATGGACGCACTCACGGTCGAGGTCGCGGGGGGAGCGTTCCGCTACCGGGGAGCCGTGCACGCGCGCTTTCCCGAGGTTTCCCGCTGGTACGCGGGCCTGCACGAGGGCGAAACGCTCTGGGGCTGCCGCGAAGGGGGCGCCTGCTTCCTGCTGCTCGACCACCGCCCTTCCCGCTCCTCCGAACGCTGCCGCATCGAGCTGTGGGAGCCCGTGGAACCGCTCGATGGGCCGGTGGCGCTCCTGCTGGCGCTGGCCGAGGAGCGCCCGGGCGAGGGTGGCGTCACGGCGCCCGTCTCACTGGCTCGGCTGGTGGCGCGCAGCGCAGGGGCGCCGGCAACCGTCTGACAGCTTGCGCCCACGGCCCGGCGCGCGCAGGCTGAGCGCACATGCGAGTGACCGCGCGCCGCACGGTGCGACGGCGGCTGATGGGCTCCCGGACCATCAGCATCGAGCCTCCGAGCCGTTCGCGTCCCTTCGGCTCGGGGGGCATCCGCATCCTCATCGGTTTCGGCCTCATCCTGGCGATCGCGACCCCCCTCCTGCACCTGCCCGTCTCCTACAGCGGGGAGGCCCCCACGGTGATGGAGGCGCTGTTCACGGCGATCTCGGCGATCTGCGTGACGGGACTGGTGGTGGTCGACACGCAGACGCACTGGAGCCACTTCGGCGAGGCCGTGATCCTGGGGCTCATCCAGGTGGGCGGGCTCGGCTATATGGCCGGGATGGGGATCGTGCTGTGGGCGCTGGGCCGCAACCTGGGTCTCCGCGACCGCAACCTGATGCGCCTCTACTACGGCGCCCCCAGCATGCGCGAGTCCATCTCCTTCGTGCGCACGATCGTGATCTACACGCTCACCTTCGAGATCCTGGGGACGCTGGCGCTCTTCGGGGGATTCGTGTCGGCGGGCGTGCCCGTGGCAAGGAGCGTGTGGTGGGCGGTGTTCCACGCGATCTCGGCGTTCAACGTGGCAGGCTTCAACGTGACGGGCGAGGACATGCGGCCGTTCGCCGACGACCCGGCCGTGCTCCTGCCCATGATCGTGCTCTGCATCGGGGGATCGCTGGGGGCGGTACCGGTCATCCTCGGAGCCCTGCGACTCGACCCGCGGCGGATGTCGCTGGACGCGAAGATGGTGCTGTCGGCGGCGGTTGTTGTGATCGGGGGGAGCGCCGTCTTCATCGGTATCGCCGAGTGGGCGAACACGGACACCTTGGCGACCGTCGGCGAGAGCGACCGGCCCGTGCTGGCGCTCTTCCAGGCTTCCATGTGGGTGTCGGGCTTCAGCGCCGTGGACTCGGGGCTGCTGCACGAGCACACGAAACTGTTTGAGTCGGTGCTGATGCTGGTGGGTGGGGCGGCGGGATCGCCGGCGGGCGGCCTGAAGCTGGGCACGCTGGCGGTGCTCGTGGCGGGCACGGTGGCGGCGCTGCGGGGCCGCGAAGACGTGATCGCGTTCGGGCGGCGGCTGCCGCAGACCGTTATCCGGCAGGCAGTGGGGATCGCGTTCGCTTTCGCCGCCGTGCATTTCGTCGTTGCAATGGTGCTGCTACGCACGACGAGCCACCCGTTCATCGACGTGCTCTACGAGACCTCGTCGGCGGTGGGGACGGTGGGGTGGTCGGCGGGGATCACGCCGGCGCTGGGCACGACCGCGACGATCGTCGTGATGATTACGATCCTGGTGGGGCGCTTCCTGCCGCTCCTGCTCGTGCTGCAGATCGCACGGAGCCGCAAGGCTCCGGTCGGCGTTCAGGCCACCGACAACGTGCGGCTGGGGTAGTCCCCTACGGGTTGAAGGTGGGCGGCAGACGCAGGTGTGACGGATTCAGGTCCTGCACCGACGGGCAGCCGATGAGCTTGAGGGTGCCCTCTATGCCAGCGCGGTAGACCTCGAGGATCTGGCGGACGCCTTCCGTGCCGCCAGCGGCGAGCGCCCAGATGTACGGTCGCCCGACGAGCACGGCCTTGGCGCCCAGCGCCACCGCCTTCACGACGTCGCTTCCGCGGCGCACACCGCCATCAAGGAAGACATCGAGGTTGCCGTCGACGGCGTCGACGATCTCGGGGAGGACGCGGATGGTGGCGGGGGAGCCGTCGAGGGAGTTGCCGCCGTGGTTCGAAACGGAGATGCCATCGACGCCCTCCTCGACGGCGCGGTGGGCGTCCTCGACGGCGGTGATGCCCTTCACCACGAGGGGGCCGTCCCACTGCTTGCGGGCCCAGGCGATGTCGTCCCAGGTGGGGGGGTGGGTCATGATGGCAGCCCCGGCCTGTCCGGCGGTGAGATCGGTGTTGCCGTTGAGGGGCGGGGCGTTGGGGAAGCGCAGCTCGAGGCCGGCCTTGAGGAAGTCGAGGGCCCAGAGGGGCTTCATGATCATCTCGGGGGCGTACTTGATCGCGGTGGGGAGGTCGACGCGGTCGGGCACGCCGGGGTGGCCGCGCTGGTAATCCTGGCCGCCGGAGAGGGCGGCGAAGTCGACGGTGATGATGAGCACCTCGCAGCCCGCGGCCTTGGCTCGCTCCATGGCGATGGCGGAGCCCTCGCGCCCGCCGATCATGTAGAGCTGGAACCAGACGTTGCTGGCCTCGCGGGTGATGGCCTCGATGGGATAGCTGGAGAGGATGCCGATGCCGGCGGCCGTGCCAGCTGCCTCGGCCGCGCGGGCGACTCCGAGCTCGCCATCGGGGTGGGCGATGCGGATGAAGCCGGCGGGGGTCGTGATAAGGGGCATCGAGATCTCGCGCCCGAAGACGGTGGTGGTGAGATCACGGGGTTCGTGCGAATCGAGCACACGGGCCTTCAGACCGATCTCCTTGAAGCCGTCCCGGTTGTCACGCACGGTGCGGCGGAGCTCGGTGCCGGCCTCGGAATACCAGTAGATGGAACGGGGCAGCTTGCGCTTGGCCTCGCGTCGCGCATGGGCGACAGACGTCAGCGGGACGGTTCCCAGACCGAACATATCGAATAGCAAAGCGAGCCTCCTGGCATCACCGGACGGTCCCCTCGCTAGTCGCGGGGGCGGCCCGGGTGCGCGGTGGTAGCAGGGGAGAGACTCGAACTCTCGACCTCACGATTATGAGTCGTGCGCTCTGAACCGACTGAGCTACCCTGCCACGAAGCATCAAGGGTACGGATGGGCCAGCGGTGGGGCAATGCGGGAGGCGTTGGTGGAGGTGTCAGCTGTTCAGTGATAGCCTGTCAGGGTGCAGGTCTCTTTCCGCACGCGGAGACTGGAGCGATGCTACCGGGAGTCGAGCAGGGCCACTCGCGAGTGGGGTCCGCAAGTGGGGCGCCGATACGTACAACGGGTCGATGTCCTGTTGGAGGCGGAGAGCCGTGCCGACATCCAAGTGGTCCGAGCCTACGACCTCCACCTCTTGACCGGCGATCGGAGGGGGCAACACGCCATTCGTCTCTCCGGGCAGATGCGGCTGATACTCACATTCGAAGACGAACGAAGTGTCATAGTCGAGGAGGTAGTTGATTACCATGGCTAGCCCAACGACCGCGCTGCACTCTGACCTGGCCATTCCCCCTGGAGAACTCCTGGCAGAGGAGTTGGAGGTGAGGGGTATGACGCAAGGTGAACTGGCTGACCAGATGGGACGGCCCCGCCAGACGATCAGTGCAATCGTCCGTGGCAAGAAGGCGATAACCGCGGAAACGGCGCTGCAACTGGAGGCCGCCCTGGGGATTCCGGCGCAACTCTGGGTCGGTCTCGAGGGGCGCTACCAACTGGCACTGGCGCGCAGGGCGACGTAGCGATCTGAATGGGTCAACGGATCCGTTCTGCGTTGAGGAAGTGCTGGAACCTCGCTCGACGGCTCCTCTCCGGAGGGAAGGCGCGGCTTGCGCTGTTCCGCAAGCGACGGGGGCTCTCGGAGGAGGCAGTCAGCATCCTGCTGGACACCGCCAGGGCGGGCGAGCGTGACTTCCCGGAGACGCTCGACGGAAGGGATGCCGTGGACGAGCTGCTGGACGCGAAGTATGTAGAGGTCTTCCAGCCCACCCAGGCGGGGCCGGTGTTCACGCGGCGTGGGAGCGTACAGGAAGCGTTCGAGATGCAGACGTTCGCGACGCGCCCTCGCCTGGTCGCGACGCCAGACGGGCGCAAGGTGGCGAACCGGCTGCTGGCCAGCACGCGGAGATGACAGCGGGGGCTGGCCAGCTAGACCACGACCGCCTCTGAGCCGCGTTCCGGGTCCTTGGTGACCTGGATGCGGCGGCCGAAGCTCTCGCGCAGCTCCTCAATGTGAGTGACGAGGAGGATGAGGCGGAACTCGGAGCTGATGGCGTTGATGGCGGCGACGAGGCGGTCGCGGCCTTCCTCGTCCTGGGTGCCGAAACCCTCGTCGATGATGAGGGTCGGGAGTGTTGCGCCGGAGCGCATGGCGAGCACGCGCGAGAGGGCGATGCGGAGGGCGAAGTCGACGCGGAACTTCTCGCCGCCGCTGTACATCTCGTAGTCACGGGTGCCGAGGTCGTCGCTGATGTGGATGTCGAGCGTCTCGACGGTCTTGCCGGAGGCGCTCTCGCGCTGGGTGCGGAGGGAGACCTGGGTGCGGCCGCGGCCCTCGGTGAGCTGGTCGAGGAGGGCGTTGGCGATGCGTTCGATCTCGGGCAGGGACTGCTCGATGAGCATGGCCTGGACGCCGTCGCGGCCGAACGCCCTGGCCAGCTCCTCGTGGAGCTGGGCGGAGTCGCGGGCGGCCGCGAGGCGGTCCCGTGCCTCCTCGACGCGGGCGGCGATCTCCTGGAGGGCGTTGCGGCGCTCCTCGAGGCGGCCGTGGTCCTCGTTGAGGGCGGTGAGCCGGTCGCGGCTCTCCGCGACGGCGGTCTCGACGGACCCGAGGCGGCCGGAGACGTCCTGGGAGGCATCGAGTGCGGTGCGCGCCTCGGCGAGGGCTACGCGTGCCTCGTCGCGCTCTGTCTCCTCGCGATGGAGCTCCTCGCGAGTCCCGGCGATGCGGTCGCCGAGGCCGCGGGCCTGCTCCTGCGCGCGCGTAAGCCTGTTGTAGGCCGTCTCGGCGGGTTCGAGGTCGGCGAGGCGTTCGCGGGCACGGCCGTGGGCGTCGCGGTCGTAGCCGAGGGTGGCAAGGCGCTGGCAGGCGGCGGAGCGCTGCTCGCGCGCTTCGTTGGCGAACGACTCGCCCCGGAGGCACTGACGGAGGGCGGCGAGCTGGCTGTCGAGGTCAGGGAGCTCGCGCTCGGCCTTGCGGGCTTCGGACTGGCGGGAGGCAAGGTCGCGCTCGCAGGAGCGAATGCGGGAGTCGAGGTCGACCCGTTCCTGTTGCAGGGAAGAGGCGAGCTTCTGGTGGTTCGCGGCAGCCGACTCGGCCTCCTGCACTGCCGTCTGGGCGGCGCTGTACTGGTCGCCCAGGTCGCGGCGCTCCCGCCGGTACTGCTCGACGGTGTTGTGTAGCTCCTCGGGGCTGAGGGGTTTGCGACAGACGGGGCAGAGCGGCTCGCCCTCCGCCTCGGACAGAGTGGCTTCGCGATCCTTCAGTTCCTGGGCGCGGGCGCGGTAGCCACCGGCCTCGTCCGCGCGTTCGGCCTGGAGGCGTTGCGCCTCCGTGGCGGCGCTGCGTTCGCGTTCGATGTCGGAGTCGAGCTGGGCGAGGCGGGTGCGCTCCCGGTCGAGACCCGCTTCCTCCTGTTGCAGGGCCGGGAGCGCCGCGAGCAGTACTGCCGTGCGCTCGCGCTGGTCGTCGAGGCCGGCGATGCGGGTTTCGAGGCCGGTTCGCTCCTGGGCGATGGCCCGCTCGGCAGCGGTGACGGCGTCTTCGATCTCGCGGGCCTGCGTTGCGAGCGCGGCGAGGGCGCGTTCGTCGTCGCGGGCGGCGCGGAGCTGTTCGTAGTCGCCCTCGATCTGCGCGGCGTGATCGAGCGTCTCGCGGACGGCGGCAAGGTCGGCTTCGAGGGCGGCGATGGCCTGGGTGCGGCGTTCCACCGCCTCGCTTCGCGCTTCGAGCAGGGTTGTCGCCTCGCCGACGGCACGTTCGCGACGCTCGTGCTCGGCGGCCGCGACCTTCAGCTCGCCAAGCTCCTTCTCCTCAGTCGTGAGCTGTGCGCCAACGGCCTTTCGCTGAGCCGCGACCTGGGTGAGCTCGGTTTCGATGGCGGGTAGCTGCTCCAGCCGCTCCTCGTCGTCGCCGATGAGCCGCTCCTCGATGCCCGCGTCCGTCTCGGCGAGCTTGCGGCGATCGCGGGCGTGGTTCGAGAGCTCCTCGTAACGCTCGAAGCCGAGGACCTTGCGGAGCACCTCCTTGCGCTTCAGGGGGGCCTGGATGGTGAACTCGTTGGAGCGGCCCTGGACGAGGAAGACGCTGTTGGTGAAGGTCTGGTGGTCCATGTGCAGGCGGCGGTTCAGCTCCGCCTGGGTCTCGCGGGTGGTGCCGCCGGTAATGGGGCGGAGGCCGCCCTGGCTATCGACCTGGAAGCAATCGAGGGCGCCGGAGCGGCCGCGCGTGCGCTTGCGGATAACGCGGTAGGCGTCGCCGTCCACCTCGAAGTCGAGCTCGACGCGCATGTCGTCGGCGCCGTGGCGGATACGGTCGTCCTCGACGCGGCCGCGGGCCTCGCCCCAGAGAGACCAGGTGATGGCATCGAGGAGGGCCGACTTGCCGTCGCCGTTGCGCCCGGCGAGGGTGGCGAGGTGGAGGCCGGTGAAGTCGAGCTCGCAGTCGCGGTAGGAGAGGAAATTCCGCAGGCGCAGGCGGCGGGGGATCACGGGGAGGCCTCCGCGGGGTCGAGGCGGTGAGCGTGCCAGCGCACGCCGGAGCCGTCGAGGTCGACGACGACGGCGACGCCGTAGCCGACATCGCCGAGGGAGGCCGGAGAGCCGGAGTAGACGGCAGTGGCTCCTCCGGCGCTGACATCGCTGTGGACGTCCCAGTGGCCGAGGGCGATGTACTCCCACTGGGCGCTCTCGGCGAGGTGGTCGGGCGTGATGCGCAGGGAGCGCTCCAACTGGGCATCCTCGGCGACGGAATGGCCGTGGCCGATAGCGATGTTCCAGGCGCGGTCGCCGCGGCGGGGCGGTGGTGCGGCGAGGGGGCGTTCGAGCACGTCGACGGTGATGGCGCGGCCCCAGACGGCCAGGTCGAGGGCGGGGAAATCGAGGAACTCGCCTTCAGGGTCGCGGACGAGGCGGAGGCGGGGAGCCAGCGCCTGGAGGTCGTGGCGCACGTGGGGCCCGTGGGGGCCGATGGGGTCGTGGTTACCGGGGAGGAGCACGGTCTCGCCGGGGAAGCGGTTGATCTGGTCGGTCGCGAAGGCGACCACATCGGGACCGATGCGGGCGTGGTCGAAGAAGTCACCGGCGATCAGGAGCACGTCGGCGTTCGACCCGATTGCCAGGTCGATGACGGCCTCGAAGCCCGCTTCGAGGCGGCGGCCGCGGGGCTCCTCGCGACCCCGGGGGCTCGATGAGTACGCCCCGAGGTGGACGTCGGAGGTGTGGACGAGGCGGACGGGGGTGGGTTCAGACGCCAACGGATTCGCTCTCCTCAATGATCTCGGTGGCCGCGGCGAGCAGGCGCTCGCGCCGCTCGTCGGCGACCTCCCGCAGCTTGAGGAACGTATCCAGCGTTTCGATGGGGGAGGAGGCGTCGGGTTGGACGTTGGGGGGCAGGGGGGAGCGGCTGTCCTCGGGCAGGATGGGCCGGATGGAGGCGATGGTGTGAGCGTCAGCAAGGGCCCTTCGTGCTTCGGAAAGCCTTAGCAGGGTTTCCTGGTCGCGATCGATGTGGACCTCGACCTTCACGATGGCGTCGGTCACGTCCTGCCTGGCGATGGCGGCGAGGACCTCCTCGTTGGGGTCGGCGTCGCGGGGTTTGACGGTGATGCTGACGAAGGGGCGGCTGGGCGCCCGCCGGAGCTGGGGGGCGCCGCTGCCGGTCAGGCGCTCGCCACGGGGCCTCGTCGTGTCGAACTCGAGGGTCAGGAAGCCCTTGGCGTAGCGCGCATCGCCGAAGTCGACTTCCTGGAGCGCACCGGAGTACCAGCAAGGTGGGTCGGCGTTGAGCTCCATGGCGTTGTGGTGATGCCCCAGCGCGACATAATCGAAGTGGTCGAGGTGGAGGGCGCTCAGGGGGACGCGGGGTACGGCGCCGCTCTGCATCCACATCTCGCTGCCGCTATTCTCGGCGACGAGGCGGTCGCTGAGGGGCAGGTGGCAGGTGAGGATGGCGGGCACGTCGGGATCGATGTGCGCCGCCTGGGCGACGACGAGGTCGGAGATGGCGCGCTCGATGAGCTTGTAGAGCTGCTCGATGGAGGCGCCTTCCGCCTCCTCGCTGTTGGCGAGCAGGTGCGAGACCTGCGGCCAGGGGACGAAGGCGACCTGGAGCGGTCCCGCGCGCGTCTCCAGTACCTGCGGGACGTGGCCCTCGCGCTCGAACCAGGCGGCATCGCCGACGGTCACGTTGGGGACATCAAGGGTGCGGAAGATCTCGAGGGCGTGGGCGCGGGACTCAGCGTTGGGAAGGTCGTGGTTGCCGACGAGCAGGAAGGTGGCGATGCCGGCCTCGCTGAGGCGGCGGATTCGGCTGGCGAACTCGCGCTGGTGCGTCTGGCTCGGTTCGCGCGCCTTGTAGGCGTCGCCGGCGAAGACGACGGCATCGACGCGCTCCTCGAGGGCGTAGTCGACGAGGTGGTCGAAAGCGGTCAGGAAGTCCTGCATACGCGTCGACCAGGGCTTGCCCGGGAGGGGGCGTCCGTAGAGCTCGACGCCAATGTGCAGATCGGCAAAATGGATAACCCGCATCAGCACCTATGCTACGCTGCCGAACATGGAAAACGCTGCCAGGCACTGCCCTTATCTGTGAAGAAGGATGAACCTGGATTGAACCCCGACATAATCACTTCGGCTATTGCAAGAGACGGTCTTCGCATTCCCATAGAAAAGGCGGAGACAGGCGAACGCTATACGGGCATTGCCCATCACAGACGCTGCCTGCTCTATCCCGTGCATCGGCGGACCAGGCGTTCCTCCTTTGCCCACCTGCCAAGCCGACAGGACTGCAGGCCGCCGGGGGAGTCTGAGGAGCACAGGCAGGTGAAGGAGGCCTGGCACAAGTTCCTTTGGTCTGAGGTGACCGCCGCCAAGTTCTGGAGCCGCGCCCCAATGTTCGGGGACATCACCTGGACCTGCCGAGAGTGTTTGAAGCCACATGTATTCGAGCCGCTAGCAGGCGCTGTCGATGTGGTGCTGGAGAAGCGTCTGGCAAATGGCCTGCGACCAGACATCACTATCATCGGACGCGAGGGAAAGCCGATCGTTCTAATCGAGTTCAAGAAGACAAACGTCAGCGAGAGGGTCCGCCAGTTCGCGGAAGAGAGCAGTATCCCCTTGTTCGTGATCGATGTCCTCGATGGTGAGAGCGAGCAGGCAACACTCGATAACCGGCAGCGGCGATGGTACGACAACATTCCTGAGTTCGACGACGAGTCCAGGCAGGTGGCTCGTTTGGCGGAGTCCTTTCCCGCAACTGTATTCGAGCCGTTCTACGACTCAGACGGTAACTTGGTGGACGCTTTCCTGACGTACCACGACGACGACCCCGACCAAGTGCTATCCCGGATCGGCATGCCGAAGCCTCGGCGAGGCCACTACCTCTTTGCTCACGAGAGCACGCTTGGATGTGAATCACAGCGACGCGAGCGCACGCCCTGGCTATTTCCGGAAGCGGCAGCCAGCTAGGACCGTATAGTTCGGTACGGTCGCAAGGAGGAGCCGTGCTGGAAGCGTTGCGTCTGGATGGGCCGCCGCGGCGGGTCGCGATCGTGACCGGGGGGAGCCGGGGGCTGGGGCGGGAGATGGCGCGCTCGCTGATGCTGGCGGGGGCGGATGTCTGCATCGCCGCGCGGACGCCGGAGCAGCTTGAGAAGACGGCGGCGTTCCTCGCCGAGCAGAGCGGGCGCGAGCCGCTGACGATGGCCACCGACATCACGTCGAGCGCGGAGTGCGACCGGCTCATCGAGGCGACGGTCGAGCGGTTCGGGCGGCTCGACATCCTCGTGAACAACGCGGGGATTGGCGACTCGCCGGGGCGGGGGAAGGCGGTGTGGGAGATCGAGGACGAGGACTGGCTGGGGGGGATCGCGGTCAACCTGAACGGCACGTTCTACTGCACGCGGGCGGCGCTGCGGCACATGCGTCCGCAGGGGAGCGGCGCCATCCTCAACATCGCGAGCGGCATGGGCATGCGGGCGACGCCCCAGAGCCCGACGTATGCGGCAGCGAAGGCGGGCGTCATCAACTTCACCCAGACCGTCGCGAGCGCGGTCGCGCGGGACGGGATCCGGGTGAACTGCATCACGCCGGGGCTGGTCGAGCAGCGGCCAACGGAGACCGAGGAAGAGGCGGAGGCGATCCGCAAGCGGGGGAGCTACATCACGGCGCGGCGGCTGGGGCAGGCGTGGGAGCTGGGACCGCTGGCGCTCTTCCTCTGCAGCGACGCCTCGAGCTACGTGACCGGCGCGAACTATCCCATCGACGGGGGTGGTCTGGCAGGCGGCATCGCCCCGACGGGCCACGCACCGGACGAGGTGGAGGCGCAGGCGCATGGCTGACTGGGAGCGGCAGGAGGGGTACGACCTGAGCGGCAAGCGGGCGCTGGTCGTGGGGTTCGCGAACCCGGTGGGGCGCGCGATCACGGAGGCGCTGGCGGAGGCGGGGGCGGACGTAGCGGTCGCCTCGGCGACGATGGACGGGGACGAGGTGATGGCGGCAAAGCGCGCCAGCCGCGCGGTTGCGAACGCGGGCCGGCAGACGTTCAGCCAGGGCTGGGACGTGACCCTGCCGACGAATGTGCGCGTGGGTCTGCGGCAACTGGTCAAGGAGTTCGGGGTTCCGTCCGTGCTGGTTTACAACGCCGACCTGCCGCTGGCGAAGCCGATCGAGAAGACGGGTGACGCCGAGTTCGCGAACGTGCAGGCGGTGAACCTGAGCGGGGCGTTCTACGCGGCGCGGGCGTGGGTGCGGGAGCTGGGCGAGGGAGAGACGGGACGGCTGGTCTTCGTCTCGAGTATCCTCGGGGAGCGGGGCGTGAACAACCTGAGCGCCTACACGGCGGCGAAGGCGGGCGTGTTCGGGCTGGCGGCGGCGCTCAGCCAGGAGCTGGCGCCGACGGTCACGGTGAACAGCATCGCGACGGGCTGGATGGACTGGACGCCGGGACGCGGCGGCGACGATCCCGGCGAGAACCTGCTGCTGCGCTTCATCCCCATGCGCAGCTTCGGTGGGGCGGAGAACCTGGGGCCGCTGGCAGTGTTGCTGGCATCCGATGCGGCGGGCTTCCTGAGCGGGCAGGTGTTCCGCATCGACGGGGGCGTGTCCGCCCACCTGTAGGGAATTGCCTGGCTCGACGCACGAGCAGGAGGCGCGACGGCTACTCGGGGGTCAGCGCCAGGACGAGATCGCGCAGCGTGACCAGACCTCGGGGCGCCCCGGCGTCGTCGACCACGAGAGCGCGGGAGACGCCAAACCGCACGAGCAGCCGCACCGCGTACCGCGCGAGCATGCTGGAGCGCACCGTCAGCGCCGGCTTCGACATGATCTCGTAGACATTGACGCGATCGGGCGCGCGATCGCGGGTGATGACCTCCCGCGCCAGGTCGCTCACCGTGATCAGCCCCAGCTCGTCGTCGTCGTGGCGGCGGGTGACGACCAGCGAGCTGATCTTCAGCCGCTGCATTGTGGCCATGGCCTCGGCCGCTGTCGCCAGCCCGTCGATGGTGTGCAGGTCCCCGCCCATGACGTCGAGCACGTGGATCGCCCTGCTGTCGCTCTGATCATTCATAGAGCGCCTTCCAACTCCTCCATGAGCGTTGGCAACTGGGTCGAGAGGCCAACGGCGTCCTCGATGTTGATCTGAAAGGCGACGCCGGCGCCGCTCTCGCTGTCCATGCCGCCGGCGGCCGCAATGCGCTCCAGGATGTCCCGGGCCCGGGTTTCCGCCACCAGGAACAGCACCACGTCCCGGCTCGCCGTCAGGTCGAGCCCGAGGAAGGTCTTTCGCGGCTTCAGTCCCTCGCCGCGCACGCTGCTGATGATGGTTTCGCCCGTCGCGCCACCCGCGCGGGCCGCATCGATGATGTGGTCCGTCTTCTCGTCGCTCACCAGCGCGACGACCAGCGCCATCTTCATGGCTTCGCCTCCTGGCGTTCGTTCCGCGTGCGCCAGCGGTCCACCCGATCGGCGACGATTGCGTAGCCTAGCACCGAAATGATGGGGAATACACTGGCGAAGGCGATGAGGCCAAAGCCGTCGATGAGGGGACTGCGCCCCGGGACGTTGGCGGCGAGACCCAGCCCCAGGGCCGCTACCACCGGCACCGTGACGGTCGAGGTGGTGACGCCGCCGCTGTCGTAGGCCAACGGGATGATGGTGCGCCTGCTCAGATAGGTCAGGACGATGACGCCGACGTAAGCGGCGACGATGTACCACGGCAGCGCCGTGCCCGTGACGATGCGGAAGCAGCCCAGCGCCACTCCGATGGCCACACCCACCGCCACGGCGAGCCGCAGCCCCCATGCATTCACCGCACCGCCGGAGACCTCCCGGGCCTTCAGCGCGACGGCAATGAGGGCCGGCTCGGCGATCGTCGTTGCGAAGCCGATGGCCCCCGCGAACAGATACACGACCCAGTAGTCCTGCCACTGCACCGCGTCCGCCAGCCCCGCGGCCCCGGCCTTCTCCGTGAGCTGCCGCGCCATCGTCTCGCCGATCGGGAACAGCGCCTGCTCCAGCCCGATCAGGAAGAGCGCCAGCCCCAGCAGCACCATGACCGACCCGGTGGCGATGCCGCGGATGTTGGGCAGTTTGCGCCGCAGCACCCCCACCTGGAACAACACCAGGATGACGACGATGGGGGTCACGTCCCGCAGCGTCGTCAGCAGGGTTTCGCCGAAGTTCGCCAGGAAGTCGAGCATCACGCCACCATCCCGTAGCCCAGCACGCCGATCATGGGGGTGAGGCTGGCGAAGGCGATCAGGCCGAAGCCGTCGAGCATCGGGTTGCGCCCGCGGATGGTGGAGGCGAGGCCCACGCCCAGGGCGGTGACCAGCGGCACCGTGATCGTGCTGGTGGTCACGCCGCCCGAGTCGTAGGCGACCCCCACAATCTCTTCGGGCGCGAACAGGGTCATCGCCATGACCAGCACGTAGCCGCTGATGATGAAGCGGTGGATGGGCCACCCCTTCAGGATTCGCAGCACCCCCAGGACGATGGCGAGGCCGACGGCAACAGCCACCACCAGGCGTAGTTCAAGGGCGTACCGGCCCTGGGCTGCCTGGCTGTCGCCGATGAACGACGCCTCCGCCGCCACCGCAGCCCCCTCGGCGGCCACGGCGATCAACGCCGGCTCCGCCACGGTAGTGCCGAAGCCGAGACAGAACGCAAGCGCCAGCAGGGCGGTTGCGCTTCCTTTGCGCGCCATCCCCTGGGCCAGGGCCTCGCCCAGCGGGAACAGCCCGCTCTCCAGCCCCTGAACGAACAACGCCAGGCCCAGGACTACGCACACCAGCCCGACAACGACGTTGGCGACATCGGGAAAGGGCTGTCGGAGCACGACGATCTGGAAAAGGATGATGACCGCGAAGATGGGCGCCAGGTCTCGGAGCGCGCCCACCGTCTGCTTCGCCATGGCCAACGCGAATCGCGGCAAACCATGCTCCTCGCGCGTGTGCTGCATGGGGGTTCAATAAGCCTACGCGGGGCGGCTCCACCGTACGAAGGGGCGCGAATCGGGTCAATGACAACCCGTATGGGGCTACTACGGGAGCGCGGCTCTCGCGCACTGGGGGATCGCTCCGTACGATTCCGCGCGATGGCCAGCACGAGCACACCGCTGCAGGGACTCCGCGTAGTCGAGCAAGTGGGCTGGGCGGGCGCCTTCGCCGGACGGCTGCTGGCCGACGGCGGCGCGGATGTGGTGCGGGTGGTCCCGCCGGGCGGTGATGCGCTCGAACAGGAGCCGCCCTTCTTCGGGGAGAGCGGCGTCTCCATCCAGTCGACCTGGTACAACGCAGGCAAGCGCGTGGTCGAACTGGACCTGGGCAGCGAGGGCGGCCGCGCACTGCTCGCCGAGGCGGACCTGCTGATCGAAGACTGGCGGGGGGACGATGCGCCGATAGATGGCGAGACGCTGCGGGAGGCGTTCCCGAAGCTGGTGCGACTGTCGGTGACGCCGATGGGGCAGGAGGGGCCGTGGGCGGACCTGGCGGTGAACGACCTCGTGGCGACGGCGCTCTGCGGGGCGGCATCGATCACGGGGAAGCCGGAGACGCCGCCGCTGACGGGATACGGCAACCAGACGGCGCACACGGTCGGCCTCTACGCGGCCTGCTGCGCGCTCGCCGGGGTACGGCTGCGGGACTCGACGGGGCACGGGTGTCACATCGACTTGTCCAGCCACGAAACGCTCGTGGCTAACACCGAGCAGATGCTGATGCAGTGGTTCTTCCCCGACGGGGGCCGCTGGACGACCCGGATCGCGGAGCGCCAGGGGAGCCTGCACTGGAGTGGGGGCTACGAGGTCTACCCGGACCGCGACGGAAACGGGCTGATGGTAACGCCCTCGCTGGGGCTGATGGACAAGCTCATCCCGTGGCTCGAGGAGACGGAATCGGCGGGGAACCTCACCGATCGCGAGGAGTTCCCGGACCTGATCGCGCTGGTGAAGCAGATGCCGCATGTGATGAGCATCCTGCGGGACTGGACGGCGGAGAACGAGGCGGACGAACTCTTCATGGAGGCGCAGCGGCGCAGGCTGCCGTTCGGGGCGGTCTGGCCCGTGAGCAAGGTCGTTGCGACGCCGCAGATCGAGGCGCGGGAGTATTTCAAGGAACGCGCGGTCGACGGGGTCGGGAACGTGCCGTTTCCGGGGCGGTTGCTGACAAGCGACGCCGACGGTCCCGCACCGGGGGCGCCGGCTCGCGTGGAGGAGGCAACGTGGCGCGCGCGTCCTGAACTGGAGGCGGTTCCCGGCGAGCCCTCGGCGACGGCGCCGCTGGCGGGGCTGCGGGTGCTCGACTTCACGCACGTGCTCGCGGGGCCGTTCGGGACGCGCGTGCTGGCCGACCTGGGCGCGGACGTCATCAAGGTGGGGACGGCGGCGCGCAACGCCGGGGCGAACACGCTCAACCACCCCTACTACCTGAGCTGGAACCGGAACAAGCGGAACATCTCCCTCGACATGCGGCGGGAGGAGGCGCGCGAGCTGGCTCGCCGCCTCGCGGGCGAGTGCGACGCCATCATCGACAACTTCAGCGCGGGTGTGCTGGCGCGCTGGGGGCTGGATCGAGAAGGGCTGGCAGAGACGGCTCCGGGCGTATCGGTCGTCGCAATGGGTGGGATGGGAAACTCGGGCCCCTGGCGGGACTTCGTCACGTTCGCACCGACGATCCACGCGATCACGGGCCTGACCTACCTGACAAACGTGCCCGGGCGACAGGACATCGGCTTCGGCTACTCGCTGACGGATCACCTGAGCGGCGTCGCGGCCGCGCTGGGCATCCTCGAGGGGGTGGAGCACCGGCGGCGGACAGGGCAGGGACTGGATGTGGACGTGGCGCAGTACGAGCTGGGGCTGGGGCTGATGGGTCCGGCCTTCCTCGACCACTTCGCGAACGGGACGGACCCGGAACCGGTCGCGAACCGGCATCCGTTCGACGGCTGGGCGCCGCACGGCATCTATCCGGCCAGCGGGCAGGACCGCTGGGTGGCGATCGCCGTGCGGGGCGACGAGCAGTGGCGGGCACTCTGCGACCTGATGGCGGCGCCGGAGCTCGCGGCCGACCCGCGCTTCGCGACGCACGAGGCGCGGATCGCGAACCAGGACGAGCTGGATGGCTGCGTCGGCGCCTGGACCGCGGGTCGCGACCGGTACGACGTGATGGAGGCGTGCCAGGCGCGGGGGATCGCGGCAGGGGTGGTGCAGGACGGGGGCGACATCGCGACGGCGGACCCGCACCTGGCGGCTCGCTCCTTCCTGGGCGCGATCCCGACGGAGGACGGCGGGGAGCAGGGCGCCGAGCGCTTCCCCGCCTACATCGACGGTCAACGGCCCACGACCGGCTACGCGGCCCGCTCGCTGGGGGCGGACACGTTCGACGTGTTCACGGAGCTGCTGGAGATGTCGCCCGAGGCGATCGCCGAGCTGGTGGCGGATGGCGTTCTCAGCTAGCGGCCCGGAGAGGGGCGCTCTGGTACGCTTCCCGCTCCAGAGGACGCCCGGGAGCGGCCCGTGACCCTTCACCTGTACTCCTCGCTTGGACGCGCGAAACGCGAGTTCGTTCCGGTCGTGCCGGGCGAGGCGCGCATCTACGTCTGCGGGGTCACGCCGTACGACGTGACCCACCTCGGGCACGCCTTCTCCTACGTGAACTTCGACGTGCTGCGGCGCTACCTGACGTGGAAGGGCCTGAACGTTCAATACGTGCAGAACGTGACGGACATCGACGACGACATGATCATGGTCTCGAAGCGCGAGGGCGGGCGCCCCATCGCCGAGATCCGGGACGAGAACGACGCCATCTTCCGCAACGACCTGGACCGGCTGAACGTGCTCCGGCCGACGGCCTATCCCTTCGCGACGGACCACATCGACGCGATCATCGAGACGACGAAAGCGCTGATCGCGTCGGGGGCGGCGTACGAGGCGGACGGGGACGTGTTCTTCGAGGCGGAGCGCTTCCCCGGCTACGGGCAGCTGAACGGCATCTCGATCGAGGAGCTGGCGAAGCGCGAGAACCCCGAATCGAAGCGCGAAGAGAAGAAGCGGGGACCGCTCGACTTCCTCCTCTGGCAGCGCTGCGAGCCGGACGAACCGAGCTGGGCAAGCCCCTGGTGCGACGGGCGTCCGGGCTGGAGCATCGAGTGCACGGCGATGTCGCGCACCCACCTGGGGGACCAGATCGACATCCACGGGGGCGGGCGCGACCTCATCTTCCCGCACCACGAGAACGAGATCGCGCAGGCGGAGAGCGCCACCGGCCAGGCGCCCTTCTGCGGGTACTGGATGCACAACGGGATGCTGAAGCTGGACGGCGTGAAGATGAGCAAGTCGCTGGGGAACCTCGTGCTGGCGCGCCACCTGATGGAGCGCTTCGAGCCGGACCACCTGCGGCTCTACCTGCTCAGCGAGCACTACCGCAGCGACGCCGACTACCGCGAGGGCGCGATCGAGGCGCTCGGGGAGCGGTACGAGCGGCTGCGGGACGCCTGCGGGATGGGGGCTGAGGGTGCGGAGGACGCGGCGTTGCGGGACGCCTTCGAGGCGGCGATGGACGACGACCTCGACTCGCCACGGGCGCTGGACCTGCTGGACGAAGCCGCGCAGCGCATCCTTGTCGGTAGTGGCGGGGCGGGAACGCTTCGCGAAGCGCTGGGCGTGCTCGGATTCGCATTCGCAGAGGCACGCGGGCCCGCGACCGGGGACCTCAACCCCTAACCGAAGCGGGAAGCGTCAGGAGGCGTCGCGCTCTTCGCGGCGATGGATGCTGAGGCCCAGCTCGAGCTGCTCGATGGCCATCTGCGCCAGCTCAAGCGTCTCCTCCGAGGGGAGGGCGCCGAGCCAGGCGAGGTGAGCCACCTCGGTGACGCGGCCGGCGCCGAGCGTACGCTCGGCCTCCGCCAACTCCTCGGTGACGGCGGACTGCCGCTGGATGAGGCGCTCGCGGACGATGTGCCGGATGAGGTCGGAGGCGCGCTCGCGCGCCTCGGCGGGGGAGAGCAGGGGTTCGCGGCGGGCACGGAGGTTCCGCAGGCGGAGCGCCACCGGGTCGTCGTCGTCTTCCGTGGCGGGTTCGAGTTCGTCGTGCAGCCAGCGCTCCAGGATCTCTCGGTCGAGGGCGTCGAGGAAGAGGTCGGCGGGGAGGTGGCGGAGGTCGGCGCGCAGGCCGGGGTTGTGCAGCAGGGTCGAGAGCAGAACCTCGTCGGCGGG